>Ga0265797_10000318_pt1 | contig 89643 bp, 80 predicted proteins | sample P2T30metagenome_FD_192433 | JGI IMG/M metagenome (GOLD analysis project Ga0265797, IMG submission 192433) | Plant litter microbial communities from East Loma Ridge, Irvine, California - P2 T30 | ecosystem: Environmental > Terrestrial > Plant litter > Unclassified | place: USA: California... | reverse complement strand
AACGCCCCGAGGCGACTTGGCCACAACAAATTGAAAGACTTTATCGGACAGGCCTGAGCTGCCTTTTCTCTTAGCGACTTTTGCTTATTTCTTACTGGTGTCCCTGTGACTGCATGGGATTAAAGCGCATTCCTCACGGCATTAATTACTCGCAAGAAGGTCTTCTGTCTTCCTTCTTTAGCTCTCTGGCGCGCCTTCTTCCATAGAAAGCAAAGGTAGCTCTAGTATTCAATTCGATATTTTTCGAAAGTCAAGATCCATCCTTTCCTGCTATGTGGTTCACTAATCGCAAGATGGCTTCACCCCAATGAATTTGTATGCCCTCACCTTCAACACTCCTGACGATCTAGCAGTACAGCCGAAATTGATCACGCCCTCAGTTCCGTGTCCGACATCTTGTCAAGAACTTCGCGCAACAATTCGTGTCATCCCTAGCAAGACCCGGGAAACAAGTAGCAACACGGGGACATTCAACTTCCGGAAAAGTGCCACGCCAAAATGGAGTGTCCGCGCGAAACCCCTAACTTCACCCCTGGGCGCGAACGTGTGCAGCCTGCAGGCTTGCCAGGACAGGGTTGAGAGCTTTCTTTGAGTAATTGACATGTCTGTCAAGCAGTCCTCCATGTCCTTACAATGCTTCTTGATTGTTGACATTTCACCTTTCACAGCATCTTTCAAAACACGCTGGCTTATATCCATGTACCTTTGCAGTACCACGTTGGCTTCGGTATATGCATGTTCTAAGTCGATTGCTGTGAAATTTCGCACCGAGACACGGTACTTCTGGGCATCGTCCAGCCTGGGGTTTGCCATGGCAGCTCTGATTTCGTCTTTGTAATGCTTGACAATCCGTTCATCTTTATCTTCGACGGAAAGGTATCGCGGTTGGAAGGCAAGTCGCGTTGTGATGTGCGCTCGGGGAGCGATAGCAAAAGCTCGAGCGGAGCGTGATCGGGTTTTATAACCCGTTCAGCGAACTCGACGTCCCCCAAAGGTGCAAACAAAAACAGCTTGCTAGCTTGCCAAAGGAGTCTTGAGGACTCCTTGTCCGAATCCAACTGCTCTTGGTATAATTCCGCCATAGTGCATTTGCAGGACTTTGCCTTGGTCGTAGCATCCAAATCCCTAGCACGCTTCAAAGCAGCTTGAAGCTTCTTAAAATGTTGGTGGGAATCATTCATCGCCACGTTCATGTCGATCAGTGCAAACATTCCCTTCGAGATGCGATCTTTCTGGGCTAAGTCAAGCTTGGAATCTGCCATGGTAGCTTGGATGCGTTCCTCGAGGACTTTGACGGTGTTCGGATCGCTTGGTATGAGGCGGGGTTGTTGGGGGTCTCGTAGGAGGCTAGCAAGCCCCAATACGATGAACGGGCCCGAAGCTAATGCAAATGTGAAAGTAACAGTTCGAGCAGTGCGTGTTTGGAAGAGTCTGCGCGATCGAAAGAGTACGCGTACGCGTGATGACATGTTGAAAATGCTTGTCTTGGGTTCCTAGTGTAAGTATGGAGGGGGGAACGGTTTTGTCCTATGTGTCTAGTGGCGCGGAGGGTCCTTACACTGATACATAAAGAAGTGGCTGCGTAAAGAGGTGCGTAGGCAGAAACATGCATTCCTTGGCTCGCATAGATTTGTACCACGACAAGCCTCGGTCAGAGCTGTTATCAACGCGGCAAGGAGCTGGCGTCAGGCTTGTGTAACGTTATGGTTTGTCCATATGGAGTCGTTGCATATATTGCGATGTCCGAGGCCGCTGTGGTGTTACGACAAACAGATCAGCGTGGCAATTATCGCACAATTTGTCGAAACTGATGCTGGGTCAAAAGAAGGATACATGGAAAACGGGCTGTGGTTGCACATCGCCCGACCAAAGGGCTGGCTGCCAACCCATGTGTTTCACTGGCCCGACATCGAAAAGATTGACAGCCCCCTTCAGACAACAGATCCTTAGACGATCGCCAATGAGATAAAAGACATTCGCCGCACATTCCGACCCACAAATCGTCCGGCAGGCAAGATCAGTTCGATTCTGACCACATGAGCAATACGAGCACATCGCTCGGACGGCGCGACATCTCCTGGTGGTGCGAGCAAGTACAGCTTGCAAGCCTTCCATCGGAGCTTCAAGACCTCTGTCTTGATAGTCGATTCCTCTTGCTCCAAGCCCCTGATCATCACCTTATAATGATTCTGCTTCGCTACCTCTTTGCAATTCTCTGCTCGTTTGATAGCATCCGCAATCCTCATGGCCATCTGATGAGAGTTGTGCACTGCGATTTGGGCCTCCAGATCCGCTCCTAGTCGCTCGATGGACCGACGCTTTTGGCTTTCGTCTAACGTGGAGTTCGCCATAATAACTCGGATTTGATGCTTGTGGTGCTGGGTGATCCTCGCATCGCTTCCGAGAGTGATGATGTGTCGTGGAAAGGCGGATATTGTTGCGACAAGAGGTATCGAAGCACAGACTCGCGTGATACGTAGACCGAAGAGTCCTATAGTCGACATTTTGGCGTGTGCGGTTTCCCTGAGTAGTGATGTAGAGCTGTTATTTGCGTTACCAGCAGACCTGGGCTCTTTGAGCATTCAGAAGAACAGGTAGTCTCTCCGATAAGGCGCGCATGCAGCAACATCCTTGGCCCATGCTTGTACTACCACCACATACTTGGCCAGTCTATTATCAAGACTGCAGTTGTGGCCCGGCGTCAAACTTATGTGTCGCTAGCCCACGGTCAATGCTATGGCCTGTCGACGGGTTACTTGCGAGCAACTCCACGACGGCTCAATACTGAAGCGTGTAGATGTTTTCGATGAGTCTCGAGCAGAGTTGCCGAGCCAAAGATACCAGAGCAGTCTTGCCCCTTGCATGCTGGTCGGTTAAAGGGCTACATGGTTGTGGTAGGTTGTCGTCAACTCAGAAGCAAACATGTGGTCCGCGACCTCAACCCAATATGGCAACGCGCCGGCCTCGGGCCGTTTCCCGAAGGATTTGAGATTCTCGATCCACAGATCTATCACTTCTCCATCAAACGAGAACTCCTGCAGCTGCCACCCGTGTTCTTGCCCATTGCGTTGTTGTATGTTATTTGTGCTTTTTCCTTTCGTTTGGCATCTGCTGCAGCGCTCCTTTTTGTTGTACAAGTTGTGCTAGACAAACTCATAAAGACCCTTTCTGCTCAAGCATTTGGACCAAGGCATCGCGGCAGCAACACCATGGGCAGCAAACGCAAACATAATCAGTCCTCGACGGCAGGCCCGGGACGATCAGACGCGCAGCCTTCAAAAAAAGCGAAAGTCAATTGTGAGCAGTCCAATGCTCTATCGAATCCATCTTCGAAAAGCAGCATATTTCCGGCGGCCTCGCCAGATCCGAATGGCCAAGCGCATGAAACGAAACAACCTGAGCAAGACGCAGCTACTGGGATAAGCAAAAGTGCTCGCAAACGGCTACGCAAGAGAATAGCCTTGCGTGAAGCGAAGAAGCATTCGCTTGCTGGCAACAAATCCGAGCAAGCGACTAAGGCATCTGACGGCCAACACCATTCCCAAAAGCCATTGACGAAAGCCGTTTCGGGGAAGCCAAATGCTTCGCACACCAATGCCGGCAGTAAGACCACCACCAGCGCTATTTCTGGCGGCATCGACGACAGTTCAATCTCTCATATCAACAAACCCCTCGACAATCGTTCGCCACCCGCAGAGGGTACTGCTTCGAGCAGGAAACGCGCATCAAAGAAAAGGCGCAGCAACCCAGTAGCACGAGACCCTGATCTTCAGCGCTTGGATCCCAGTGCTTCCAAAGTTGTGAATAGGTCCCCTGTGGACGCCAAAGCTGGAATAAGTAAAAGACAGCGTCGCAGACAGTCGGCTCAGTTGAAGCGCGATCAAGCCTCAAGTCATGAACCAGCATCCATGAGCAGGCATGGAGGTCCCGACCACAAGCTCCCCGATCAAAGCAAGTCGACAACCCCAGCTAAAGCATCGTCTACAAAGCAAGAGTCTCCCATAGACACGTCATTTCTGCACCAGACAACGCAAACAACTCTCTTGCCAGTGCCGAGGAAGCAATGGATCGACAAGGCTGAGCACGATCTGCCAGTCTCAGACGCGACCGTACGAAAAGAAGTTACCAAGACGAGCTTGATGCCACGCCCCACGAAGGAATGGGTCGAAGAAGAAATCCCTATGCATGCGGGTGACCCTGTCAGCAACTCCTCACATGCAATGGAAAGATTGGAATGCGTTTCTACCGGTGTCATCGAGACATCGCCCAGAGCGGCCAAACCTAGCTCGATAAGGTCTCCGTCGGCCTCTTCTGCTGGTAGTAGCCCATCTCCATCCACATCTCCAATTGCTGAGGATCGACAGCCCGAGGAAGTAGAGCGTCCTTTTGCGGCAGTCGGCTTGCCGCCAGTCACTCAGCCGTCAGCAACACGGCCAGGAATTAATACCATCGCGTCATTTTCGCTTTCATCAAGGAGACACCCCGTCGAGATTCTCGCCAAGAGCCGCAAAATCTCCGGCCTGAGTGGTATGCGAATGGATACTGGCATGGTGGGCTCAACCAACAAGCCTGTCAGTTCGCTCAAGGCCAGCAGTGTGCCATCTTACTCTGGCAGAGGCGACGTGAAAGCAGCCTTTGCGGCTTTCAACAAGTTTGCGAATGGCGGCGAATCATCTGACAGTGATGACGAGAGCGAAGAAAGCGAATCTGAGGTGGAAGCAGAGACTAACAAATCGACTGCGAGTGCTGCTGTCGCTCCCGTCGTTGCTCCCTCTGTATCAACCGAGGTGCGCACTACTCAACACAGTCAGGATGGCGGCGAAGGTCAGCTTGACAACACCACACATGCTGACATTCCCGTTGAAAGTGACTCGACCTCATTGGCTGAAAAAAGCGACGGAGACAACGCAGGCGTCGTGGAAAATGGCGATCGTAGCGCAAGTCATGACACCCAAGAAAATGATGGGTTCGTCGCCGAGACCCCTCCAAACTCCAGTCCAAACGATCAAGACACTTTCGACGCTGCGCACGATGGCGGCGAAGACATATCATCCCGGACTCCTGCAAACGCCCCTCGCATGCTAGGCCAACAAGACCTGCCTTTATTCAGTGACTTCAAAGCCAAGCACTGCATCCAACTTACCGACGAAGCCCCCGAGCGTCCAGCTACTTTTTTAGGACAGGATCTTGGTGGCAGTATCTCCGGCCCTGGTCCTGGTTCTGATCTAATCGGCGCAGATCAGCGAATAAGCGCACTACGAGTTCCCATCGGCGAATATCAAGCCAGTCAAGAAGCGGACGAACTCTACCGATCCATCGAGGATATCTCCCGCGAGGTCTTTGGGTCCACCCGCACATTGCCTGATTGTAAGCCTCCGTCGAACCCTTTGGATGTCACAACAGAACCTTTTGTAACGGATTCTCCTAGCGGTCATGGCGTAGAACTCCAGTCGCTCGAACAGAAAGCGTCGGATAAGGATGTGGCTTTGAGACATATTGCACGTGGCTCCTCGCCAATGGTGTACATAGTCGGTGGTGTCGATTCGGTTGGCGAAGCCACATCAGACCTCGGCGGCGATCGTCTAGGTGCTGGTGATGTGCGCACTACCGACAGCGGACCAGTCATTGCCAACGATAGAGCGCAAACAGGACATTACAGTAGCCCACAAACCAGAATGAGTTCATTGACTCCCTCTCCGACACCACCTGGTGGGACTCCGGATCCTGAACAGCTCTCGGTTCACTTGGCTCAAAGCGACAATGCGACCAACGAAGATGCCACGATCGAAGTTCAGGAAAATTCAGTGGAGGTCAACGAACCCGTCGGGCCTGGCGACAAGAGGAAGCGTAAGATGACCGGCACCAGCAGCAAGCATTTTTCACCACAGAAGCAAGCTTCCAACCAATACAACATGTCGATCAAACCCGAGTCAAACGAAGACAACAAGACTTCTATCCTCAACGATCTCGAACACGCTGTCAGGCCCTCGCAACATTGTGACGAGCTGCCCAAACCAACCAAGACGAAGAAAAAGGACACCGGCAAAACAAGCTACTTCTTCACCCCAACACCCTCCCCGACCAAAAGATCCCCAAAGTCCAAATCCAAAACCCCTCGTCCCCCAGCAGGAACCTCAACCTGTCCCGTCCCTCCCACAACCTCCGCCCACTTCGGCCTAATTCAAGAGAAACTCTGGCAAACGCCCTTCTGGCTTCTGATAGCGGTCACTTTCCTCAACAAAACCACCGGCCGCAGCGCAGTCCCCATCTTCCGCTCCCTGCAGACCCTCTATCCTACCCCAGAACTGCTAGCACAAGCGAACCACGAAGACTTAGTAGACCTGATCGCAACGCTGGGGTTGCAAAACCAGCGCGCGCGGAAATTGGTGGCGATAGCGAAGACGTGGTGTGAAGACCCGCCTGTGAAAGGGAGGAAATGGCGGTGCTTGCATTATCCTGCGAAGGGCGATGGGAAGGGTTATAAAAAGGGGGAAGTCATTGAAGATGCTGACTCTGAGTCCGACTCCGACGCAGCCGAAGAGAAGGACGACGACGACAACGCGATCCGCGGCGCGCTCGAGATCGCCCACATCCCCGGCTGCGGGCCCTACGCCTGGGATAGCTGGCGCATTTTCTGCCGAGACGTCTTGCGCGGGCGAGCAGAGGACTATAACGGGAAAGGGTGTGCGGATCCTTCTTCTTTTGAGCCAGAGTGGCAGCGCGTTTTGCCGTTGGATAAAGAGCTGCGGGCTTGTTTGAGGTGGATGTGGTTACGGGAGGGGTGGGTCTGGGATTGTGAGAGTGGGACCAGAAGGGCTGCTACGGTGGAGGAGAGGAGGGCTGGGGAGATGGGGGAGATGGAGTTTGAGGACGAGGGTGAGGAGAAGTTTGCGAAGGATGCTGCTGTTGTTGCTGCTGCTGCTGCTGCCGGTGATGATGAGGATGATGATGGCGAGTTGAAGAATGCGGAAGTTGGAGAAAGAGGTGACAATTATATTGTGAAAGCGGAGGACATCGAGGGTGTTATTGACGAGGTTGTTGTCCCTGCTACGCCTGCTACGAAGAAGGCGACAAGAAGTGGTTCGCGAAAGATGTCGATTGCGCGTCGGGAGCTTGATGTCCTGTCTGACGGTGAAGTCGAGATTCCGACTGTGAGGCGTTCGCGGAGGAACAGGGCAGGCTAACAAGTGCAACATCGATGCAACAAATCCAGGATCATGTGGAAAATTCGTACGCACATACATACGATACATTACGTAGGCAGCCATCAAACCCATCGGAGATCATTCAAATGTCTCCACACTCCTTCAATAGCCTCTCCTGCGTCTCCATAGCTGTCTTCGCAAACTCGCCCATATCGTAATCTTTGCCCTTCCCATCAGGCCCCTGGTCAAACACCTCGTACGAAAACCACCCCCTGAACCCAGTTTTCAGAACCGCCCGTGTGAAATCTGCACAAGGCAAATACCCCTGGAAAGGCAGCGGCCTGTACGCCGAACTCCACCTCGCACGCGGCCGCATGCCATTCTCGTCCGCTTCTTTGGCCAGAGGTGGGCTCATGCGGTAGGCATCGCTGATCTGCAAGAAATAGATCTTGTCGGCGGGAATAGTCTGCGCCAACTTCTCGCAAGACGCCTTCCAGTCTTCTTCGACCTGCTGCGCGCTCCGCCGTCCATCTTCGACCATGCCGCTCTTTGTCGTGGGGTCTGCCCACTCGCCTCCGGCGGACTGGAATGTATCGAGACACAAGCCGAAGTTGGGCCTGTCGACTTGCTTGCAAATGTCCCAGACGTCCGCCCAGTCGGGTGCGTGGGTCGACCAGCACCAGTTCTCGTAGGCGCAGCGGAATCCCTTGGTGGCAAGTAAGTCCGCAAGCTCGCGCAGGTCGCTGACGAATCTCGAGCGGTCGGTGCCGATTTTGGATGCAGGAGTGTCAGAGGAGCCGACTTGCAGCATGTCGGTCCCTGCGGCTTCCATAATACGCATCCAGCCGCGCAGGCGATCGAAAGCATCTTCACGTTCGGCGGAACCGGCGGGCCAGCCTTCGAAGTTGGCGAAGGGTTGCAGGATTAGAACTTTGAGGTTCTTCGCGTCACACTGGGCTTTGATGGTTCTGGCGGCTGCTACGAGGGAATCGTAGTCCTTTGGGTCGATATCGTTGCTTGGAGTGTCGCCTTGGAGGTGAGGGCGGAGGTGCATTTTCGCAAAGGCCAGGATGTCGGGCATAGAGAGCTCGATGGCGGTGAAGCCGGCCTCGGCGATGGCGGAGAGCTTCTTTGGGAGGGTATGTTCATCCTTGCAGCCGATCGAGCAGGAGGCGTAGGCTAGAGGTACTTTGATGTTGTTGGTGTTGGAAGATTGGTCGCGGATGGCTCTCTCGCCTGCCATGAAGGCTTCAAGTCTGGAGTCGGGCATGTTGGGTGGGATGTGAAGATGGTGATGTGAGAGATGAAAGAGATGTTAGTGTGAGAATACTACCTTCTTGTACCTTTCTACTAGGTCGTCAGAAGAGGATCATTCAATCGGCATCGTTCATGGTGATGTCATTCTTGTTGTGTTCTCCTCGGGGATTATCATTGGTAATTGTTTGCGGATGTAAGCAGATCGGCCTATACCAATTGGTTGAACTATGGTACGGTGCTGGAATCCAGTATCACGCCTGAAGAAATACTCATAAGTGTCCGGTATAATGCAAATGTTTGTGGGAATGACGTGAAAAGAAAGGGAAGTGAATGTGTTTTATAGACAGAGGCGGGTAGAGCCGCAGGACGTCGGTCGGTCGAGCTTGCAGCAGCTCTCACGCGTCAGTCGACGTCGGCCTAATCGTAGCCAGCTCGCCGCCAGCAGCAACACCACCACCACTTCACATACCAACATCCCACCGCAATCCATCAACACACACACCATCCACGACTGAACCACCTTCAGCTCTAATCGCCAATCTTCCGAGCCGCAATCTACACCACCCTCCCTCACCCTCACACACCGCAATCATGAACCACTTCCCCGAAGCCTGGGGCAGAGTACGTCGAAGCAAACACCCTTGACCACGAAGCACACCATTAACATTTCAATCCAGCCTAGAGATGATGTTTACGGCGCATACAACCCCTCCTACCTCCCTCAATCCCACGGCGGCACCCAAGCCGGCCCTACCACCCACACGCAATCGCCCATCGTCACCGGTACCTCAGTGCTGGCAGTCAAATACAAAGACGGTGTTGTAATCGCCGCCGACAACCTCGCCTCCTACGGCTCCCTCGCACGCTTCACCGATGTCAAGCGCCTCAAGAAGTTCAACCGCAAAGCCGTCGTGGGCTTCGGCGGCGACGTCTCGGACATGCAGTACCTCGACCGCCTGCTGAACTCGCTCGATGTCGAAGAGAACTACGGCGGCAGCGGCAACAACGACGCCACCGACGCCGAGGCTGGCGATCCGCACATGAGCGCCAAGAACCTGCACGCCTACCTCAGCAAAGTCATGTACAAGCGTCGCTCGGATTTCAACCCGCTGTGGAACGCAATGCTTGTCGCCGGTCTGGACGAGGCGAACAAGCCTTTCCTGGCCTACGCCGACTTGCTCGGAACAACATACAGCAGCCCCAGTTTGGCAACTGGTTTCGGCGCTCACTTGGCGCAGCCCATCATGCGCCGCGTCGTGCCCACCGAGGCTGCCAGCAAGGAGTTGAGCAAGGAGCAGGCCGTGGAGTGTGTCAAGGAGTGCATGAAGGTGCTGTTCTACCGCGACGCAAGGAGCATGCCCGTGTACTCGATTGCGGTGATCGATGGCAGCGGAGTGAGTCTGAAGGAGGACGAGAAGCTGGAGAACCAGAGCTGGGCGTTTGCGGAGCAGATTCGCGGGTACGGCACGCAGACTGTGTAGAGGGGGAAAATGCTACATGGAGTGGATGTTGAAGTGGAGTGAAATGAAGAGTTCACAGTTCATGACATGACACGCTGGCTGGCTTTCATACCTACTGGTCGGTTTTATGTATACTAAACAATTGAAGCATTTACCTTTAGCGAAAAGTGCCTCGCTTGATGATAATGCAGTCCGAAACAATGCCTCACTTCGCCATGTGGCATGCGGTATAAGTTTTTGAAACATCGCACTTCTACTACCAAACCACGAGCGACACATGAAGCTTTCGGCCAGATTCTTGATTTCTTCTTATCAATTCATTCCACTCACTCTCAAAGTCCTACAACAACTCGTGAAGAGCCCTCTATAAACACAACCCCTAGAAAGCCACGCAAGGCTCTCTACTACGCTTCCCCCTCCTCCATCTTCCGCAACAAATTCTCAATCTTCCTCCTCTCAAACGGGAACCAAACCGGGTACAAAAACGGCCTAAGATCATACCGGTTGTCATCAGGCGTATAACTCTCCAAATACAACCCAGGCGTCATAGTCGTCATCTTGTGGCGATTGATAGCATAGAACTTCATGAAATCGGCGACCTTGGCGTACACCTGTCTAGGAGCCATATGATCGCTCCAGTCAACGACCAGCCGCTCAAACATCCCCACCATTCCCAATTTGGCGGTTTTGCGCAGGCGTCCGAGGATGGAGAGCTCGTCGTAGGTGAAGCCCATGTCCGCTTCGTCGGATTGCACGTAGCTGTCTGTAATGGGTTCGAGCTCGGCGGTCGGGATGGCTGTTATGAAGGAGTGCAGGATGGGAAGGGAGAAGTGCGTCTCTGCCCAGGCGATGAAGGCTTTGAGGTCTGTTTTGGAGATGCCGCCGATTGGGTTGATGTCGGCTGACGAGCAGTCGTATTTGGTCAGGTAGCCGCGCAGGCACTCGTCGACGTTGGCGGAGCCCAGCACGAGGAGGTTGCCGGCGCCGCCGCGCGATGAGGGGATGAGCTGGGCCAGGCCGTATGCGAGGACCATGCGGGAGCGGGATTGGAAGTTCTGCAGCGCGAGGTTCTCGGAGGGCTGGCCGCCGTCGGTCTTAAATTTGGGCTTGAAGTCGAGGGTGGTAGTGATGACGTCTGAGAGCGCGTTGAACATTGGGTCGATGTTGGTGTCGATGTGATAGGCGCCGATGGCTTCGGCGAGGTCGCGGGCGCGGTCGCGCGTCTCCTTGGAAGACTGGGTCTTCATGCCCATGTAGACTGTTGTGAAGATTTTGTTGCAGAATTGCTGGGGCGTCAGCTGGTCGACTTCTTTGAGGCCGCCGCAGAGACGTCTGGCGTCGCTCATGACTGCTTCGTTGCCTTGTTTGATTTCTTGAAGGACCAGTCGGCACATACTGAAGACGATCGTGGCGGTAGCACAGCTGTCGATACCGCCGCTGAGCGGAACGAGATATCCGGCAGTCTTGCTTCGGCGAAGATAGTCCCATAGCCAGCAAGCTGGACCCAAAGCGATCTCTTCTTCAGGAAGATGGTAGAAAGGCTGCTTGGTGGTTGTCAGACGTCGACGAGGGTCAGACGACCTGCAGAGTTTGTAGTCGACTTGTATGCGCTCCAGCTTCTGCACGTTCGGGTCTTGTGCTTGCACGCCACGGCTGGGTTGTGTCCGATACGCCCAGATCTCGTCCAGGTCGACAGTGGCGGTTTGCACTTCAACGTCGCGGAGTGAGAACTGCGAGCCTTGAGCGAGCACGTGTCCAGAGTTCAAAATGAGGGAGCAGCCGTCATAGTACAGTCTGTCACCATCGCAGCCTCGCTGGTTGGAATACATGTAGACACCTCCAGTCTTGGCAGTGGCTTCGGTGATGAGATTGATACGTGTGTTGAGCTTGCGAAGCTCGTGGTGACTGCCACTCGAGTTGAGAATGATCTCAATACCAGCAAGACTGTACATCGAGTGTGGTGAAAGAGGCGTCCAGAGTTCCTCGCAAGTCTCACTGGCGAACGAGCCGTCCAGGGCCTCGAACGCGACCTCGCCAATACGGCAGCGCTTCTGTTTGCGTGGCAAATCCTGGATGACGGAAGGGAGGGCATAATCTTCAACCCTACCTCGAGGCCAGGCCGTGAAGTATCTCATCTCCCTGAAGTTGCCATCATTGCACATGTCCAGCTTAGGCCTGATGGCGAGCACCTCACCGTCGAGGGCGATGAGCCGGGCGTTGTAACTACATCCACGGTGTCGAATGGGGAGACCCAAGTCGATAATGATATCCTGGCACTCCGGACGGGAAATGATGTCGGCGGCAATATCCCATGAGTTGTTGTAGACATCGTTCTCTAGCCAATGGTCGAGCAGGCCGTATCCGGGAATACATAGCTCGGGTGTGAGAATAAGTGAGGCTCCGGCATCTTTGGCTAGGGTGATAGCCTCGACGATGCGGTCTCTATTGCCATCGTAGTCGAGCACCCACTGGTTCAATTGGCTTGTCGCTAACACACACTTTCGAGTCATTTTGTTGGATGTTGATTGAAGGTGGTCGGTGTCATCGGAATCTTGAGCCGGGCTTTGATTGTGAAAGTGCCAAGGAATTCGTTCCTGCCGCTCCCTAGGTTTGCTTCTCGAGCATCACATGATTACGAGTGAATAGATATACACAAGTCAAGGATCATCGTACTAGTAACTGGTTCAAGTGTACTGACGGTCAAGAGGGAAGTTAACAAGTGAAGTGAATTAATTTTAACGCTCGGCGAGCTCTTGTTGAAACGCTGACACTCAGACTGGCCGCTTCTCGACTCGACAAACAGAAGCATTTCACTAGTTGTTGATGCCTTGACCTCTGGACGAGACGTTATCCTGGCGTGCTGTCATGTTGGAAAGAAACAATGATCTAACAAAATCAGGGACGGTAATATTACATACAAAAAGGCAAGTATAGACAACAACTCAATAGGTCCCAACGCAGCCAAATCATACAAGGTATAGATCGCTCTCATCAAACAGACGTTGTGTCGCAGTCTTGTCACCATATCTCCGCTCTGCTTCCTCTTCGACAGCTTCTCCGAACATGATCCCTGTCCCTGTCAGCTGTGCTTTTGCAAGAGTGAGACTCGCCAGACTTACCGTCAATGTAGCATCCTCCAATCAAAATATATGCAACACCTGGCACATCTTCTGTCTTGGCGCTGCGAAGGACAAAGGGCACATCTCCCGATGCTAGGACGCCGATGGAATCTCCGACAGCGACGTTTCGAGGAGCGACTCCTATACGCCCTTTTCGCGTTACTATGAATCTGGTTCCCGTCAAAGCCGACCGCATCTCTTTGTAAAGCTTTTCCGCTTCTGGATGCATATCTTCTGGGTGTCTCCGGCGGTCGTGGATAATCACGTCCCATAGAGTTTCAGATGCTGAGGCGTGAGATGCGTCTAATTCCAGGCCGCCAGCCATACCAATGCACAAGGTCCAACAGAAGGTTTCCCATTTGCGCGCTCTTCCACGTAGGGTCGTATTACGACGAGTATAACGTCTGCTGCGACTGAGAAGTCGATAACAAGCTCGCAGAACATCTTTGGTGTCATCCTTGCAGTCGAGCGTTGCAGTAAACAGTGGGCCAACGGACACCACTTGGTCGACTACAAAGCCATCTGTCTCCAAGACCCCTCGGGTCATCCGCCGCAGTCGAAACGGTGTCTTTGCGTCTGCCGCGAATCGCGGAAGGCTTCCTCTGTTTAGTTTTTGGACGAAGATAAAGAAACCTGTGAAGTACAGCTGGGACGAAGCATGGTGCAATGCACCGGAAGAAGGAAAAAGAGGTCCAGCTTCTGTGAAGTCAATACTCCAGGAAGGTAGATATGGAGAGCCTGATGGAGCTAAAAACTGAAGGTGCGACCATGATCGCCCAGTGTGTAGAAAATGAACAGTAGCCGAGGCGAAGACATCTTCAGTCGACTTGCTGTAGTCCGGTCGAAACTCCAGGCTGTAGTAAGGAGGCATGGCACACATGATTGCATTCACACGATCGCGCGGATCCGATGTATGCCAGCACCTATCATTGAACACGGAATGTAGCCAGAGCCGTGTGGTCTCGCATTCAGACTTTCCAGTTCGTTGGAGTCTCACACTCTCTATTGAAAGCATTCCGAAGGTTTTCCAGGCGTCCTCACAGCTCGTTAGCCTCATCATTTGGTAGACGAAATTAGCCACTGGTTCCTCGATTGTTTCGTCAAAATGGATTGTTATGTATAACAAATCTACCGCAAGCCGAAGAAGTGAGATCCAAGATATGATGCGATAGCGCGCAGGTCCGTAACAGATGTACGTGTGTGTGTTGGCAGTCGCCTCTTGGATGATCCATCCTCGTTGCCAGTAAGGCGCATTAATAAATTCAACGATATTTCGTCGATACAAGTCCAAGTGGGCGTGGCTGTCTCCCAGTGCAGCGTTTGCTTGCAAAGTGACCATTTCGTAAAGTCTGGAATTGGAACACAGTTTTGTGAAGACTTTGGAAGGGTGTGTGTGGTTCGCATGAGAATAGAGGTTGTGAAGTCCAGTCTCGGCAGCAAGAGACGTTCCTCCAATCCACATCCAGACACTAAGTGCAGCTTTGTAGATGTCTCGCATGATACTGACTTGTGCAGACCTCTCTTCGAGATCTGTTTGGTTAATGCACAGCGCATCGGTCCAGATCACAAGTCGTCGGCACTCTGCCGTGGCATCGGCGCGGAATTGCCGCAGCGCAAGTGCAAGGTTCGACGTGATTGGAATTTTGAACGACCCACCGAGTCGATCGTACTCTCGGCTCTCGCCGTATATCTCGACGGTCTCGGTCCTCTTGGTCGAGCCCCAGTAGTACGATATCGCGTTGTACGGCTCGGTGCTCTTTCCCTCGTAGATCGAGATTGTTTTCAGGAAACATCGAAGTGGCGCCTCTCGTCGGGTATCAGGCACTACGACTATCACCCTTATCTCATCTGCCGCACTATTGAGATGGTGGTATACGAGCTTGCGTCCAGGGAAGTCCGGAAGTGGACTCAGACGTGGTGTTGTTGAGCTCATGTTGCCAAACATCGCGATCTTGCCGCGCTCTTTCGTCGTGTTACATCTGCGGATGGAAATAGCAAGGGGAGTACGCCGAGCTCAGTCTTGAGGACAGATGGTCTCTGTGCCGAAGTCCACGCAGCGGCGGACTGGATTCTTCAAGTTGTATAGGCAGTTACGAGTGGTCTCCGTCTCCAGTCGAAGTATCTTGGAGTCCAACTAGTGTGCGTGAATGGTTCGTATGCATGCGGACTGGGCTGCCCAAGTCGTTTAGACAGGTGTGAGTGAAGGTTTGCCTTTTGTCGTAGGTCAACGACAACGCGACGCGCTCTATCACCAGGCTTACCTGTCGGCGCTCAGCCTCGCCTTCGGGTCAGCTACAGCTGTGTGGCTTGTACGAGTACTGCATAGCCCCACATGCGCCTTGCTGATGCGCAGAAAACAACTACGCGTCTCGAGCCAGCGTCAATACCTTGTATGTTGACTAGAAGAGATTGTGTCGGGTCTTGCAATCCAATATGGGTTTGGTGATTCGAATATGTGCGTTATTCGAGTTCGAAAACCTAAGTAGGCTTCTCGCGCCATCTTCAGATGTGTTCGGCTGCTCACGGCCAGGTCAGAATTATTGTTAGATGAACCCACTATGCAGACCGTGAGCCATAAGTGCCAGGCCGGGACTAGGGATGGGCAGACAACAGCCTCAGCGTCGAAAGATGAAGACAAGTGATGTGCTTCTCCTGACGCACGAGCGCAAGCATGAACATGTTGTCAAAGACATGGATTGTGCTTCGGAAAAGGTGCCGAATGCAAAGTCATGCATACCAGTAACGGAATACATGGAGTCAAGTTGGGCGTGCGGTGGTTCAAGCGTTGCGATCAATGCCGGCCGCAGAACCGTAAAATCAGTACCCGAGCAGATGGTAATAGAGGAGAGAAAAGGGAGAATGGACATGCTATCACTCCTTCTACTTCTGCACGATCATATGAGGCTCCCTAACTGTTATCTGTTGATCAGCGCTGGACGTCACGGAAACACTACCGTGCCGACGGTTAAGTGCCGCGGCTTGTCCAACGTTGGCAAGCTGGAAAGTTGGACTTGCATCGGAAATCGGCTTGCCGGAGGAACATTTTCGAGCCTGAACGCACGTGGGCCGTGATGAGAGATTTGGGTCCGCTATGGCACTTCCTCTTAGGACTGGCCTCAAGGGGATACTGCAGTATCGTGGTCATGTCTTGCTTGACTCTTGAGTGAACGCATGGTCTGGTAAGACACGTCGGCATTTGAGTAACGGCAATCAGGGCAGTACCAGCAGCAATGTAACTGCTTCCTGCAAGATTGCCGGAGTGTTGCAGGTGAGCTTCATGTTGATTGTCCAATCACCACTCCGGAGGAGATCTTGTCCGAGGCGGCTAGCCGAAGAGAGAGACGCTACAGGCCGGACATCTCTGAGGTCCTGGGGTTGGCTGTAGTCTTGACTTGAGGCTGTGAGGCGAGTGGGGGACCGTTCAAAGCGTCTTCCGTTATACACACGGGAATTCCCTTTTGTGCATGATCTTGCGGCTGATCGCCAGATGCTGGTGCCTTGGTGTACTTGGCTGGAGATTGACTTCGAGAGCGGTAAAGATTCGCGGTGGTGGGTGAAGTTGTGAACTGTGCTTGTGGAGAGGGAAAAGGATAATTTCCATGATAATATCACAACGATCCTCTCCAAACGACCAGCAAAAGCAGCAGTCTACCAGCAAGAGAGTGCAATCTCCCCGTCGCCACCGTCGCATAACATTTTTAATCTCGCCGGGCCGCCAAGTGGTTGCCGTGTGAGCGTTGGGTGGCCGGTGCTTGCCTCTAGCTCGGCGGCGACAGCTCTCGTGCCTCACCTGCCGCCAGCCTTTTGCAAACCAGCAGTGTTACATACAAATACTTAGCCGCCTCACCCATTCCCGCCACCACCCGATCCCATCTCATCAGTCCTCTTCACCGTACACCAACAAGAGTCACGTCAAACTACACCCTCCGCCATTGATAATACCGTAAACCTCTGCCGTACGTAAGCCACCCATTGACTCCACCACTCCACGCCGCTCAATCTATCTCAACCAGCGCACGGCCTGCCTGTTTGGATCAGCATTTCTTCTCCAACAACAACAACACCTCACTGACGCGCGCCATCTCCAGATCTCCGCACCCCAAAAACATCAACATGTTCTACTCCACCGTCCTCTTCGCGGTCGCCGCCTTCTCCGGCGCTGTCACTGCCCAGAGCATGAACGAGACCGGTGTTGGTCCTACGATCGATGCTGGCAGCGTTCCTTACAAGGAGCGCCAGGGCTGGTGCCGCACTCAGACCGTGAACTGCCCGCGCATCTGTGACGGCGCTACCGAGGCTGGTAGCAACACCTGCGACCCGGTATGCACAACATCCATCACGGCATCTTTATCTACTCAGCGCCCATACTAACGGCACGTTCAGAACACCCTCTCCTACTCTTGCATTTGCGCCAGCAACGGCATGAGCCCCAACGTCTCCAGCTACGAACAGACTCTCCCCGCCTACGTCTGCCGCCAATACGTTATCGAATGCGTGGCCAACCACCCTGACGACAAGGAGGGCATCGACGCCTGCCACGAAACCGTGTGTGGCACGAAGCAAATCGGCGACCCCGACGACAGCACCAGTAGCAGCTCTTCCGCCAGCTCTTCCGCGACCGCCTCGTCCACCACCTCAGGTGGCAGCTCCGATGCTTCCGAGACTTCCTCTCCGTCCTCTTCGTCCTCGGACGACAGCGAGGAGTCCGGCTCTGCGACCTCTGACAGCTCCACCGCCGAGGCTACCGAAGACAGTGACAGTGCCGCATCCGCGCTGACCTTTGCCGGCAACTACGGCACCGGTGTTCTCGCCGTTGGCATCCTCGCCGCTTTCGGCCTCGCCTTGTAAATCGATCAGTTGGACAACGGCGTTGGTCTAGGTGCAAAACACAGAAAACAAATCAAAGGCTTGAGCAATACAGGCGCAAACAAATGCGAAAGCACGCAAAGGAGTTCTTTTCCATGGGCTGGTGTGCAGCTCTTCATTTCACGACTGCGAAACGACAACGAAACAACGAACAAGCCCCCCGATATAAGAGACGAGTGTGTGGTGGTATTGTTGGATGCGGAGCATTGTATTGGGGGGGTTTCCAAATTAGTATAATCCCTTTCCCTCTTCTTCTCGTAATTAGCTCTTGTCGTGTGACGTTCTCTCTCTTCGGGATCGATGGGAGAGACGTCCCGGCAACATATGTGCGACTTCCTCGCACTGTAATGGATGAAACAACTCAATCGATTTATCGATCAATTCCCAGCTTCTCTTTTCATCTGATTCTTGTTTTCTTTCCTGCTACATGTTTGACCAGCTTCACGGTATCCGCTGTAGTTAGTATCCGAGCAACTGATATATCGATCGATATACGTAGAGTGAAGACAAAGGCAGTGAATTGGGTCGTACCTACATAAGTTCGGCAGCAGAAAATCACTACTGCGCTGATCCGGCAGTCAGTTGAACTTCAAGGCTTAGCATCAAATATATACACTTGTATGATTCCTGAAGACATGAAAAAACGAAATGCATTTCTGATCTTGGATTTTGAGGGTTAGGGTTGGGGTCAGCCCTGATTGTTGGGACGGACACGGCATGGGGCGACTGTCGTCTTATTATGCCGATTAGTTCTTACTGCAATGGAAGGGTTATTGGTCGTCGTTCGTGCTGTTCGTTGAGGTGTATATGTCATGTCGACGTTGTCTTGTTGAGCTTCGTCGAGTATTTTACTTCGATGCGTTGATCGATGGGAGAAGACTTGAGCTTTGACAACATGGACATACATATTTCCTCTTACTTCTATCTGGTTTCCTCAGTCTTCTCAGACTTTATCTATACTTCAGTCGTTCATATGCGGAAACAGGAGCTAAAGAGATTTTTGAATGTACTGTATGCTACGGTACGCAGCTCCGACTCGACCGCGACGCGTGGAGTTTTAGGACGAGGAAAGCGAGTCTCACATTGCGCATATCCGTCGGACCGAACCTCTACCTCTCATTAGCTTAGCATCCACGGCATATAACTCCAGAAAATCAACCAATCTTCGCACTTGCATAAGTAACAAGAAACATGATGAGATTCGGCATCTGGCCTACTCGGATCCAAGTCGCAACAGTACATAGGTAGTGGTTTGGAATGCCAGGCACACGAGACACGACAAACGGTCTGGTCGTTTCTGATTGTTGATTGGGTTTTTTTGACCTCACCTGCTGTACCGGTCGCCGGCTGGCCGTTAGGGAAAGGGAAGAGATTAAATCCCCGAGAAAAAGCCAAATGTTGGGAGAGAGGGTTGACGACGGTGAGGTCAACTGATACTTGACTGACTGCTGTTTGGGAAACGGTCTTTCTTGTGTGTTTCAGTTGGGTTTGTTCGGTTTGTTGCGGTTTGCGGGTTGCGGCAGGGTTCAGCGGTGTGGTACTGATGGTCTGACACTCATCTGCAGACGGGATATAGAGTTGATTCTTAGAATTTGGTTGATCACGTGGGAGTTTACTGCCGATCGCGCCACCGCCGCCGATGTTGTTGTTGTTATCGTGATTGTATCGGATATCAATGATCACAGAAGCAAGGTACGCGGCTGGCAAAGTGGTAGATAGAGTCGCACGCGCACGCCTTGCGTATAGTGCGTGTATACAGCATGGTGTACAGTGTATGTATGCATGTATACTGTATGCACATGTGGTGTCCGGCAGCCAGCTTGTTACAGTACATGCAAGTCTTTGACCGCCCGCCGTTTCAAAGTATGGTGGTACAGGGTGCAGGAACGGCGCAGGGCAGCTGTGCATTGCGTGTGGCTAGGTGTCAGGGCAGGCAAGCAGGCGTACATGCATGCATAATTGTATGGCCGAGCATCACCAGACCCGGGTACATGTAGAAGGAGGGAAGGCTGTGCTTTTGGAAGAACCGGATAGGATGGTTAGAGGATAGGATAAGGCAGAGTGATGACATGACAACACGTGCATGTGCTGTACATGTACTGTAGGTAGCCAGCCAGTGATTTCAGTACCATGTAGATTGTTATTCTAGTCAGCTCGCTGCATGCTGCAGCCTCCAGGGAGAGATGCTTCTGCCGCCCTCGTCCATGACCATTAGACCATGAGTAAGGTGCTTGTAGATATACTCTGCTAGCCTGGCGTGTAATGGACGGAAGAAAAGACAAAACAGAAAAGAACAGCAAGACTTGCAAAGCGATAGATTCTTGCCCAAGTCCCACAACAGCAGATCCTTGCACGTGTCGGTGACCCGGTATGGTGCGGCAAACGGCGTATGTGACAGTCTGACAGGTGTCGATGCACAGACGGTGAGTGAAGTGAGCAGTAGTGAGGTGTGTTTGCAAGAGAGACGAAGGAGTCATGGAAGTAGAGTTGGAGCGAGCGACGAACTACCAACGGGTCTGGACAGGGCCGGAGACCTTGGACTAGTTGGGCAAGACTTGATGCAAGTTCCTGCAGATCCCTCACACGGCCGTTTGAGGGGAGCGTGGAAGCCGAAGCCGAAGCGTGGACAAGCGTGGAATTCCGGTGCAAAGTGCAAAGCCTGTATTTCTTCGCATGCAGGGATTGTCTGGTTGGAAACTTGGAACTTGGAACATGGAAGGCTGGACTACTGCTGCTACTGCTGTATGCAGGATGGTCATGCCCGGTTGATGGTATTTTAGGGTCTTGTTTGATGGGTTGGTGGGGATGGCAGAGGGATATTGTATGTTATTCTACTAAGCTTCGTTAAACGAGAGTGATGATAAGTGTCTGGGAGTCGGACTGGCCTGTTCGCTTCGTCCTGGTCGGTGCATGCTGAGGCCCGGCTGCTCGGATAGGGCAGCCCGTGTCTTGGATGGGTGCTGTAAGTGAGGTTGTCCAACGTGGACAAAGACGCGACTGGAAAGCTGTGGCATGGTTGTATACATGTAGGGAAACAACAAGAACATTCCCATCATCAACACCGCTACTTCATGTATGATCCTTCTGACCGTTCTTACGACTCACGACTTTCGACAAGTGCTAAGCGCGAGAGGCGTTGGCCGTTGCAGCTGGACCGTGCGGATGATTCGCTGTCCGTTGCCTGCCCTTGGTGGTCAGGATGATGGTAGGATTGGGCGTAGAGTATAGGCTGCTGCTCGTCGCCCTGTCTGGTCGATTTTGGATCCCAAAATACCACGCGATCAAGGATTAATCAAATCAACATCACCAGCAGAATTGGACAATCAGGCATCAAAAAGATAAACAACCCAACGCAACCCCCTCTCCTCTCAATAGAAATAATACCCCAGTGACCAGCCGTGTGTGTGTGTGTTGTACGACCGCAACACAACAACCCCGTCCACCGCCCTCAACTAGACCAGACCAGTCCAACAGTCCCTCCCCGCCAAGCCCGAGGCGTTGGTCTAACCCCAATCCAACTTGGCCGCCGCGCGAGACACCTCAGAACCTCAGAACGACTCCTACCATCGCTCTACCACTATTGACACTCCCCCATCTCCTCCGCACGCGCCCGCACTCCCTCTCCCACGCTACCATTCTTCCGATCATCCCGCGAGACATCTTCTCGGACTCTTTGCCGCACCCCGAAACAATCGACACTCTGCCTGCCTGCCAGCCTGCCCTGCTAAGCGCGCTCGCAATCGCTGTTCGTCTGCGCCAGCATGAGATGAGCCCACCGCGAATGTATCCGTCATGCAAGCCCCAGGCCACGACCAGTGGGCGCAACAACACCTCGACATGATGCGACCGACCGAACTCCCCCCCTCGACACAATCTCCTCCACCCCTCGTGAGCGCTAGCGTCGACGGCCCTGTCGATCCTATGGACTTCTACCAGACATCGTTCACTCCCACGCCGCCGCCGTTGGAACAGCAATCTGAGCCTTCGCATTCTCTACAACCTGTGCAGACTGGTGTCAGTGCGGGCTACTTCGCTTCCAAAACCGCACTCAGGGCCGCCTCGCGCTCACCCACCAGAAACAACCCGCGGAGCGTCTCTGGTCCTGCTGGGTCTGGTGCTTATGCGAACAGATCTCTCCTCAACACCAAGTCACACCCGGCCCTACTGTCATCCTCGCGGACCCCTGGCACTGTTAAGGACATCGCGAACCGATTCGAAGTGAACGCCTTGCCCGGCGCCGTTCAGCCTGCTCTGACAGTCCGCACCAGTAATGAGAGATATCGCCGCGACATTGGGAAGAGCAAGTCGCCAGGTAGCCCTGGGAAGACCGGGCCTGGAGGTTCCAAACTGCAGAAGAGGAGGCCTGGACAGCCAAAGTCTCCGCAGAAGAGCGCGTCAACTTCGTTCGACACCGGCAGTTCTTTCGGATCTGGCACTTTGAGCACCAAGAGTCAACCGCATGCTGCATTTAGCCCGCGACAGGCCAAACAAGCAGCGTCGCGACCTCTCTTTGGTGAGATCACATCGGACGGTCAGTGGAACGGCAATTTCGACCTGGACAGTTCCAGACCACTTCCCAAATTCGAGTCTTCCATGCGCAGAGGAAGTGATGGCAGCATTGCTTTAGGACACGGAAGAAGTCTGTCACACCAGGACAGTTTGCAGCCTTCACTCGCACATGCCAGTCACAAGCAGCTCCATCACCAGCGCAGCCGAAGTGAAATGGACTATATGCCAGGCCAACCACCCAACATTCCGAACCTAACCCAGTCACACATACCAACGCTCAGTCCAACCGGAAACTCCTCGACTAGATCAATACTGCGCAAGGACTCTCCTACATCCCGAATACCGATCAGGCATTCCCGCCGAGCTGGCGAGTCTCCCACATCCGCGCCACAGTCGCGAGCCAGCTCCTCGTTGTCGAACTACAGTGGAAGGAACAAGCTTGTCAAATCACCGACGAAGGCGAAGAACTACACGAACAAGGAGAACGACAAGCCATCGACTGCGACTACACCAAACAGGCGTTACAACCCGCCGCCCTTGCTAGCCGCCAACAGCAATCAGCTCCTCTCCGCAAAGATCGTTCCTCCACCGCCAAAACTCTCACCACCTCTCCGCTCGTCAAGGCCGCGACAAACAGTCAGCGCTGCAACAACTGCGGCAAGCCGGGCACGCGCAGCAGGCGATCGCGGCCAGGCTCCGACGGCCAAAGGTAAACCCAGCGAACAGTGGCTCGGTAAGCCGTACGACGCACAAAAGGAGCACACCAGGCGAAGGATCCCGGAGCTTGGAAAGGTCGACTTTGCGGAGCGCCGCGCTAGAATACAACTGGCAATATCGCAAAACTTGGAGGAGACCAAATCACAGGACGAATTTAGCAGGTCGAGAAGCCGGTCACGGCAGTCCTCAGCTCAGGAGATGCCACAGGCTGAGCCAGGCGCTGCGAACGACGCCCCAAGTAAAGAGGTGAATCCACAGCAGTCAGACTTATCAGACCGAGCAACAAGCTTGCCAGACGGTCAAGGAGAAGCCCAGCCTGTGATTGCGATCGAGAGACCGAGAGGCCTGAGTCTTGACACTAGCATCACACATCAGCCAAGAGGCCTCCTGGACCCCGAGGAGCCGATCACAGCGGGCACCGAGCACACTGACTTTGAACTGGACGAGGAGAGCCCAGTGCTTGGTCGTCCTGTAGAACAACCGAGTGAGACGGCGAGAGCACAAGAGGCACAGCCTGTTCTTCTCACGTCAGCCACTTATCAAACATCCTCAACTCCTGCTACGCAAGCCAAGCCGAGTGATGCTGCAGACGCTCCTTCGGAACCTTCACGGAACAGCCTACTGGACAATGTAATGCTCATGCGACAACGAAGCAGCTCCTCATCCAACAACAGCCAATCAGGAGAAGATGGCTACGAGACTAGTGGCCAATCAGGCGACGGATCTTCCTGTGACGCAGATGATCGTTGGGATGAGGGCACTGTCCCGACGACTGACCAAGGATCCATCAAGATCATGTTCGAAGACGACACGATCTTGGGTCCAGAGCCCTCGCTGGGTGCAGCGTGGTCGAACGATGAACACGCACGTCATAACCATGGGATGGACGTTAGTCAACAAGAACTCGACGAGACAGTTAGACGCAACCAGCAAGCGTATGCGGCGAACGGATGGGACGAGTCTCCAGAACAGGAAGACTTTCCTAATACCGAATTCCAAGAGACTCCCCGCAAGAGCGACAAACATGAGGATGCCCTCAAACCTGCCACATTCCAGCCTGTGATCGGGTTTGCAATGAGCAGTGATGATGTTGTGTCAAACACTGCCATTGCACGTGCGCTAGACGAATACAACACGACTGGTTCAATTGCGCCCGAGCTGCTGCAGGAAATGGAAAAGCATTCTGTTGACTTTGATCGGTTATCGCAGAATGGCGGCTCCGACGCGATAATGATACAGAACTTACTGGACAGTATCGCGAACGAGCGCGCGTTGAAATGCACCACCCCTTCACCGGAAGAGCCACCTCGAAGCAACTCTCAGTATGACATTCCCGCTGTCACCCCGGATACTCCCCCAGATGCGAAAATCTCGATGGGTACGGCTGTCGTCTTTGGTCGCGATGATGACCGCTATGGAGAGATTGATAGGCCCAATGAGATGCTTATGCATGAACCTTCCATCGGCGGGTTCGATGGGACCCCAGAAGTGCTCATCCAAGATCAAGATGGCGACTTTGCCTCCCAGATTGCAAAGGCCAACGAGCTCTGGGAAAGAAAGCAGCGTGGCGAAGATGTTTCACCTGAACCGGAGGCTGGATTTAGGCCGCCGACTCCTCCACCCAAAGACGACGGGTACACTCCGAGATCCAGCGTCGGTCCATCCAGCAAATCAGTGTCTCCAAATCTCTTGATGGAAGGTCTGCGCATCTCGACAGCTGGAGAAATCGATCTATCGTCAATACAAGCCGCGGGAGACAGTGCGAAGAACAGTGCCATCGGATCTGCGCAGCCCTCTCGAGCACCATCTCAAGCGCCATCGCCGACATTTGCGCCTCCGTTGCCCAATCACGCGCCGCCACCTCCGCCTGGCGCATTGCCATTTGGCATGCCTGAAGTACCACAATTACCTGCTCCATATTCCGAACGGGCATCCAGTGAGGCATCCCCTCGACTTAGGAAGAATCTTTGGGGTCCCAGTCCTGGCTCGTCGCGACCCTCGGTCGACAGTCAACGCCATCCTCCGCCCATGGCAATGTCAGCTTCCATGTCGTCGTTTGGAGACTCGACCCGTGTCCCATCCATGGATGTCAGTCGTGACGGTCACAGCAAAGCGACCAAAGCGGTTTCTCCTGGGCCAGAACAGAAGCGGCTGCAGAAGCGTCGGCATGTCATCATGGAGCTGCTCAACACCGAGAACAGCTACCACCAAGACTTGAAGATCATAGAGGACATCTACAAGGCTACTGTTGATGACTTTGTCAGTGCTGAAGACAAGAAGACGCTCTTCGGCAATTGCGATGAGATTGAACGGTTTTCTCTCAAGTTCTTCGACGAGCTGCGCAAGTCTGTAACTTCGATATATCAGCCGACAAAGGGCACGCGTTGGCACGGCAAACGTGGCAGCATGTCGACAACCCAAAGCGACGGAACAGCTTCTAGTCTAGACTCCATCGACGAGGAGAAAGACCGCGGTACAGCTGTTGGCAAATGCTTCATGGAGAACCTCAACTATATGGAGTTGATCTACGGGAACTACCTCAAGAACCACGACGCCGCGAACCAGAGACTGTCAGCACTTCAAGGCAATCCAACTGTCAAGTGCTGGTTGGACGAATGCCACAACAACGCAAGCGACATCACCTCGGCATGGGATCTTGACTCTCTCCTTGTGAAGCCAACGCAGCGCATCTCCAAATATCCTCTCATGTTGCAACAGCTTTTGGACTCTACACCCGCCGACCATCCGGATCACGACGCGCTGAAGGCTGCCGCCAAAGATTCCATTGCCATGCTTACTCGCATCAACGAGGCAAAGAAGCGAGCAGATCTTGTCGAGCAAATGATTGGCCGCAACAAAGGTAAAGAGTCGGATGTCCGCGCTGGTCTTGCGAAGGCTTTTGGACGCCGGACCACCGAAAAGATGAAAGAACGTATGGGAATCCACGAAGCCTATCAGGACGCCGAGTTTGACGCGCTTGCACACAAGTTCGGAGGCCATTACATCCGACTGCAGATCTGCATGCGTGACGTCCAAGACTATGTTACTCAAGCCAGCCGCGCGGTGGAGCAGATCAGCGACTTTGCTGCTGCGCTGGAGACCTATGGCGATGTCTCACATGGCAGCTTGCCGGAGATTGCAAGCAAATGGCGTCGCTACGGCCATGCGATTCGGGACCTGACCGCGGTCGCACTCGCAGAGCACAAGGCTACTCTACACAAGCGCGTCATCACGCCAATGCTTGCTTGTATCAAGTTGCACGAAAACCCGCAGGCGGCCATCGCCAAACGTAAGAAGCGGATGGTCGACTATGCAAGATGCAAGTCTATCGAAAAGAAGGGCGAAAAGCCTGACAAGAAGACTGTCGAAGCCGCCGAGATGTATGTTGCGCTTAACGACCAGCTCAAGCTCGAGTTGCCGAAGCTGTATGAGCTGACAGCCTCTCTTGTCCGCGGCTGTCTGAACTGTTTCCTTGATATCCAGCTTACGTGGCAAGACACATGGCAGAAGAAGCTAAGCCCGCTGCTGGAGGACGCTGAGATTCCAAAGAATCTCCACGACATCACCCCGGCTTTCCATGCAGACTATGAGCTCATGAGATCGAAGGTGATGGAATTGGGCATTGTCAATGGTCAGGCGCTGGCAAATGTGGAGCACCATCTTTCTCCTACGAACACAATCACAGCCGACTCGGACTCTAGCACCACCAAACGACCCTCCACGCAGATTGGCTCTAGGCGTACGGGATCTATTGGAAGCGAAGGGTCGCCCAACTTGCAACACACGCCAAGTTCGAGCCAGAGACAAAGCGGCATCAACACACCCGACACCTCTGCGATAGAAGCCGGTCTGCTGCCATACGGCGGACGTATGCGATCAAACTCATCGGTGTCGAACCGTGGCCCGCCAGCACCATCCTCCGCTGCTATGCAAAGACAGTGGTCCAGCTCCAACGCACCGTCAGGGCTGTATGTGCCGAATATCAATACAGCACATTCCTCATCTTCCTTCACTGGTCGGCCGTCAACAGCGAACCTCCCCAGCCCGAGCGGGGCTTATCTCTCACCGCGCCCAAGCGTCGACCAACCGCGCTCTCCGCGCCCTTCGAGCAGCCAGACGTACTTCACCGCGCGTCCAGACTATTCGGCAGATGCCAACTCACATCGCTTCTCGGGCATATTCTCCTCGGCCATGCCTCCCAACGAAGGCCCGGACCTCACCCTCATCAACACCACTTCCACGGTGACACCGGGCGCAAACCAACCCCCAGACCGACCCATGTCATCAGCCAGCGACCTCTCTCGTCCGCCCGCCACAGACGCCACAGCTGTCCTGTTCGTATGTGCTTCGCTGTTCGAGTTCAACATCGACAAAGCCCGCAAGGAAGGTGGCTATCCGTACCTCACCTACGTACAGGGCGAAGTCTTCGATGTTGTCGCGCAAAAGGGCGAGCTGTGGCTTGCCAAGAACCAGGACGACTCGTCCAACGGTCTGGGCTGGATTTGGGAGCAGCACTTTGTGATCCTCTCGCAGGACTAGGAGACCCGCGAGAGCTATTTGCCATTGATTGACTACGCACTTTGGCTGGTTGGGAGGAGGAGGGAGAAAGGGCGGCTGAGAATCATTGAGAGTGAGGACGAAGAGGATGAGGTGAAGGACGAGATGGGCGAGGAGAAGGAGAAAGACGAGAAGCGAGACGACGACGACGACGGATCCGTTTTTGCCTGATGACAACACTACTTTCTCCGGCCTTCCGAAAGTCTCCCTGTGCATATCGGATGTACACTTCTGCCACATACAGGACACACCAGCTCACAAACATAATAAAATGACGGCCATCGCATCGCATCGCATCGCATATGACATTGCGCTCGCGCTACCCAATACATTCGCAGCAACTCTTTTCACCCATGTATCTATCCATCAACCAGCATCATCATCAGTACAGAATACGCAACGGGACGCAGAAGAAAACAACGGGGCGATGGTACAAAGGCAAACAAGAACCAGGACATGGTTTCACCCCGAAGTCTCTGTTCATGCTCTTTTTTCTTTTTACGCAGGATAACGATTACAGAGCGGGCGCAACTTCTCTGCCACATATTTTCCTATTTTGTTTCGGGGCTGGGACTGGTCTGTGGAAATCAATCGAAATGGAAAACAGCGAGGCGTTTTCTTTTCTTTCCTCTTTTTCACATAACCCTCGGAGTCGAACTCTTTCTTTTTCTACCTTTCTTAACTTTTTGCTCTCTTATCTCTGCGAGCACAGCGAGCGTCGTTTGTTAGTTAGCAAATGAAAATCAGATCTTCCTATATCTATTTTTTCTTCCTCTACTTGAACGGTTTTTTTTTTGTCTCAGTGATTTGTCCGCGTGCACGAGATTCTCGACATTCGACTCATCGATAATGGAAGTGTGTTTTGGACAAGAAGCGATCTGAGCAGCGTACTTGCGTGTTACATACCTACAGTAGGTAAGACACTACCTACATGTAGCCAGTCCCGACCCAGCCAGTCCCGACCCAGCCAGCCAGCCAGCAGTATGGAAAGCCTGAAACGCCGATATCAATTGTCAACATCTACAGTAGCGAGAGTGGTACGAACGACGTGACGTCTTGTAAGGGTTGATGGTCGATCGTGCGTCACTCGGCGTCTTCGTCATCGTCGTCGTCGGATTCTTCGGAGTCCTCCTCGCTCTCACTCTCACTCTCACTCTCACTGTCGCTCTCGCTTTCCTCCCCAGACTCAGGCTCAGACTCAGACTCATCGCTGCTCGCAGGAACGCCACCCCGAGCCAACACAAAGTGGGCTCCCGGCCGCCCTACAGCCGGAGCCGCAGCGGCAGCAGCACTTGAAGTGCGCGGCACCACGAAACTCTGCAGCTTGCCGTTCCCAGATCCTTGAGCAGAAGTCGATTTGGACGGAGCTGGAGGCGCCGGCTGTTTAGTGGTGTTTGTGTGGTAGACTGGGACAAGGCGTGGCGTGGACTTTGAGGCCGAGATTGAGAATGGGATTGGACGGTGGGCGACGGGGCTGTTGGAGCGGGTTGCGGCGACGCTGCTGCTTGGTGATTTTGGGCTGGGAAGGGGGATCGATGGAGATGGATGGTGAGATTTGATTCGTTGTTGTTGTTGTTGTTGTTGCTGCGGCGGTTGGTATGTATTGTGACTGAATTGCTTCGACTGTGTTGTGGTGACCTTGGATGTGGTGCGGAGCGCGGCTGTGACGTGTTAGAAAGCGATGGACAGTGACTTATGGGCGGTCTGCCTGGAAGGCAGTAGGAGGGATACGAACTGTCTTGCACGAAGGATGCGTAGTCGGTTGACTCGCTTCTGGCGCCGGCCATCGTGGCAGAAGATTCACGTGCCCAAGCGCCGACTTGTTGAAGGTCGTTCTTTTCGCGTCTGCACAGAGCGCAGGATAGAGACGACTTGTGCTGGCAGCGCGGCGGCTTGCTTGGTCTGGAAGGCATGTTGTTGGTTGATGTTGTCGTGAGTGCGAGGGGAATCAAGGTGCGTGGGTTTCGGGTGACGGGTCGTCGAGTATCGTGTCCAGAAGTGATGATAGCGACGAAGTACAAGGGAATTCCACGACAACATGGCCTACCTTCGAGGTGGTTTAATACTTGAGCTGGGTGGCGAGCCAACGATATCACTCCGAAAAGGGCGCAACAAGAAGGGCGATCGTGGACCCACGAGGGCGTCGTGCCCGAAGGAAAGGGCGACGGTTACAATGGAGAAGTGCCGTCGAACACAGGCCCAATATGCTTGGTTCCTTTCGCTTTTCTCGTGTGGTGTCGCAGAGGACCATGCAACGATGACCACCCGGCGACTCCGTGCATGGCAGCTGCGTAGCAGCCCCGTGGAAACGCATCACGAACACGCGACTTGCTAGAGTGTAGCACAACAAGCGTCTAGTCCATGAATGATTTCGATAGCATAGGCGTCTGCATTTGTCGGCTCGAGACGGTGGTGTCATTGATGCCCAAGTAAGATGGCGAGATTGTTGGCTGAGATTGGCACATTGGCAGACCAAAGTCCTCGAGCAATAGTCGACATGTATACTGTCTCAGAAATCTCACGATCGTGTTACCAAAGTAATGGAGCCGAGGGTCGAAGGGACAAGTAGATAGTAGGGATGCACCGCGTGCTTCTCACCGCCATGCAGCTCCCCGGCAATTGAATGCGCGGGTACAAAGGCTATCTGCAGCAGTTCAAAAACGGACGCGATATTGGTAGATCAGTAGCTCATTGGCCAGGATGTCCAGAGGCGTACGTGCAGCTGACAAGCGCCCCCGTCGCCCCATACGCCTTTTCGAAGCAAAATCATGTAGAACAGCCGGCTCCAAAGTAGTTCGTGCAGTCGTCGGGTCGGAAAGGCGCCGGATGGGTGTATGCAATGTAGGCGGGTCGAACCCGACCCATGCATTCCAAATGCTGTGTCACTGAGGTCTCTGTTGGTACGAGAACTCTCATCTCTTGGACGGCACGAGCAATGTGTGACTGCGATGTCGGGTGCGATCCATGAGACGCAACAAACAGGATTCCCTTCAGAAGCTTCGGGAAAGTAAATGGTGTGCCCGCATGAGGCGGCAGACGCTTCAGCGCATGCGCCAGTCTGACGCCGCAATGCAGGAACACATGGGCTCCCGTGCTGTTCCAGAAGCCGACGAACGGCAAAGGGCAGGCGTGATCCAACCGCAGTGTGGCGGGACAGTTCCTAATTGAATGCATTGTGGCATGTTCAGATTGCCATGGCCAAAAGCGCATAGTGTCGGTTGACAGTCGCTGACATGACGCTCATGCAGCCACTGCTCCCAGGGGCTTTGTGATTCATGTGGCTACAGAGTTGATGCGAGAGAGACTTGGCTGAGCTGTTGTGCGAAAGGTGCGATCAAGCGATGAGTGTCTGATGGTTTTGGGAAGATACGACGGTACGCATTGATGTTGTTCTGGAGAATGCTTATGGTGCTTGCCAGATAAGTGCAAGCTTGCGTCTTGACGCCTGCTGGTGCGACATATAAGAAGCCTCTTGGGCCTGTCCGTGGTCGTGGTCGTTTTGGAAGCGTTGCGAATATTTTTTCTGCCTCACGTACCAGTCTGCCCTGTATTGATACCTGAAGTTCCACGAGCATTGTCAATATTGCGCGAATGAAGCGTCTGTCGCATGACAATCGACGATGTCGTAAATCTTAACTGCGCAGAGGAACATGCACAATAAGCCCCAACAGGCAAGGTAGGCGTTGGAAAGCCTATCTGTGCTGCTCGGCTCAGGGAGCCCGAACAATAGGCATGTAAGCGTGTGGATGCTGAAGAAAGGAAGACGCGCATGACCATCGTAGTCGGCTATGTTGTCGTAAGTTCTTGCGATCTGCGTGCAGCAAACATAAATCCTCAGCTGTGAACTGCCAGTGCAGTCTACTGCCCGTCAAGCATCAGAAGGAAGCAAGCGCGCATGCGCACCGTGCGCGCCGATCGCTCGTCGATACGGATCTCGAGACGTCGGCAACAACCTCCGACCAGGGCTTTCATACAGGCAGTATGCATGAAGGGGCGCGGTCAAGCTGTTTAGTGTCATCAAGAGCACTCAAAGTGAAGCTAGGGGTGGTGGATTCGATCTCACATCTTCACGCCAAGCAACCGTATAGGAGCCGACTCCGACATTAGTCGTCGCTTTCTTAGTGACTGTTCCAAGATGAGGGCTGTGCTTGCCCATATGAACGTGACAAAAAGTTTGGGTAGTAGCTCGTGGACTAACCGAGATCGGTCTCGATAGTTCGGCTTCCTATCTGTCACAATCTCGACATCGAGATGGACTGGTGGATGGCAGAAGAACGACATGATGTCTCCTGCTCTCGTGTTTGCAACCAGGGGCCGTGTATCCGCATATCGCGGCTCAACGGGTGGAACTCAAACATCCGGCTCATGGCGCACAAATTGGTCATACCAACACGGGGACTCCGGATGATAGTCCATACTCAGAAGCGAAGCGAGGTCGCGAATGCATAGTCGACCCTCGTACAGAGTTCCGGACAGAGTTCCGAGTTCCGATTTCGTTGTCCTGTTGTACGTTGCCTCCAAGCCAATATCCAACAAAGATGCCTGGAAGACCTGAAAGCAGCAAGGCGAAAGCCGCGACATCCGAGCTGGGTTGCACCGCGAACGTATTGAGCAACTTTACTCAATACAGAACGAGCTTGCGCGGACTCGGCCTTGCGCATGGTGAGTTCAGGTGACCCGAGACTAGTCATATAGCTACGACCCTGACCTGGCAGAATCCGCATCGAAGAACCCATGCATGGATTGCGGGATACTCTCCGGAAAATTGTTTGACATTCACTGAATCCTGTGAACCTATCAGAACATACTGTGTGTAGTCAGGCGCTGCGTGTTTGGTTCGTGCATCATCAAATAAAGTAAGCGACAATAGACAGTCAGGTAGGACAGCAGATGTTTAGCAGTGAAGTGAAAACGAAACCAGACAAACCAGACAACTTTTGAGTACGTACGCGTCCTGAGGTATAACCATACAAATCCACCCCAACGCCTTGCCAGTCAGGAACAGCATGCTTGAAGAAACCCAAAGCATCAACGATTCGGACTCTACGCCGAACCGTTTGCCTTCTCCATGTTAGGACCGAGCTTCTCTCTGCGAGCAGCGACAGCCGACGCCAGCTCGGCGAGGACCTTCTCGGTGTCCTCCCAGCCAATGCAGGCGTCGGTGATGGAAACGCCGTATTTGAGACCAGCTTTGCCCTCTGCAGGGACCTTCTGCGCGCCCTCGTTGATGTTCGACTCGATCATGACGCCCATGATGGCGGTCTCGCCGTTACGCATCTGCTCGGCAAGGTCGGAGGCAACCTTGGGCTGGTTCTTGTGGTCTTTGTTGGAGTTGCCGTGCGAGCAGTCGACCATGAAGCGAGGGCGCAGGTTCTTGGCTTCCAGGGCAGTCTTGCACTCGGCGATCGACTTGGCGTCATAGTTGGTGCCCTTGGTGCCACCGCGGAGGATGACGAAGCAGTCGTTGTTGCCGGCTGTGCCGACAATGGCGACGTTGCCGGGCTTGGTGACGGAGAGGAAGTGGTGCGGGTGCTTCACCGAGCCGATGGCATCGACGGCGACACCGAGAGTGCCATCCGTGCCGTTCTTGAAGCCGACAGGGAAGGAGAGACCTGATGCCAGTTCACGGTGGACCTGAGACTCGGTGGTACGAGCACCGACAGCGCCGACTGAGAGCAAGTCGGCAGTGTACTGGGGGCTGATTGTATCAAGCATCTCGCTGGCCAAAGGCATGCCCTTGGTTGTGAGGTCAAGGAACATCTGTCTCGCAGTGCGGAGACCCTTGTTGATGTTGAAAGTGTTGTCGATATCCGGGTCGTTGATCAGACCCTTCCATCCAACAGTAGTCCTGGGCTTCTCAAGGTAGCTCCTCATAACAATGAGGAGGTCATCCTCGTACTTCTTCTTGAGCTCGAGCAGACGATCGCAGTACTCCAATGCCATGGCAGGGTCGTGGATCGAGCAAGGGCCGATGACGACCATGAGTCTCCTCTTCTCATCCACGCCGTGGACGACCTCTACGGCCTCTTTACGCGAGTTGATGACGGTTTCTCTCGACTTGTCGGTCTGGCGGATTTCGTGTTGGAGGACATCCGGCGCGGTCAAGGGAGTCATGCCACGGATACGCCAATCCTCGGCACTGTTCTGGTCGCCGACCGACTTGTTGGGGAAAAAGAACTGCGCCTATAGTTAGTACCATGGTCACACAGACATGTTGTTGCTTGATCTGCCAATGCATATGCCAGACGGTGGAGGTGGAAGTTGGGTTGTGGCCGTACCTCAGCCATGGTGAAAGTGTAAGTCGCTTGCTCACAACGGACCGATTTGAATGTATGGGAGAGAGGTGTATGAGAGACAGGGAACAGCAGCAAGATTCAGGGACAGACTACAAAAATATATACCGCCGCCGCGCGATGCACGAAGGATGACTCTGACCAAGGGACGGAAATCCAGAGCCCCTCAATGGCTGCTCGACTGTGACGAGGATCTGCGTGGACGTCAGCGCCGAGGGAAAGGCCGTTGAAAGTAATCTAACTTTAGCAACTCGTAGCTTGTTCGTTTGTCTTTAACAAGAAACACCTGCACATCAAGAACAACCAACATGAATGCTCTCGTTGGATACGGCAGCAGCGATGAAGAGGATGAAGTGAATGAGCTTCCACAGCGACCAGCCAAGGTAGGAGTCTGCCAACATCACCGCTGAGAAGACACGGATACCTACTAACAACGCGCTCACGCCAGGTCGCGAAGCTAAACCACAACCCTCCAGAGCATCTGACTGCCCCATTGGAGAGTAGGAATGAAAATTCCAGACATATCGCATAACATAGCATCTGACCAAACCCCAGCGCCGACCGCACACCCTGAAGCACGCCGCGAAACACAATCACTAAAAGCCGCGCCGATCGAAGCAACAACACCAACACCACCAGCACCGACACCAGCACCAGCACCAGCACCAGCACCACCTCAAGATGCACCAACCCAAGGCCCAACAAAACCAGCACCAAACCCACCCCTAGAAACACCCACAACAGCTCCCACCACCACCCCAGACCCACCCTTCTCACCCTACACCTTCACACGCCAACGCCTCCGCGAACTCACCATGCCGCCCACCCCCAACTTCAGCATCCCCGACGCGCCCTCCCCACCTGCGCAAAACAGCGAAGAAGCCGCCCAACTCGCCGCCGTGAGCAAACAATTCGAGCGCTTCCTCGAGCTCAAGCGGCAGAACGTGCACTTCAACGAGCGGCTGCAGAATTCGACGTCGCTGCGCAACCCGGGCTTGCTGCCTAAACTCATGGCTTTTGCTGGGATCGAGGATGTAAAGGACTGCTATGAGAGTTCGCTGCCGGTGGAGTTGGCGGTGCCGTCGCGTTGGCCCGAGGATTGTTATGTGGAGGGGTTGGTTAGGGGGAATGAGAGGAGGGAGAAGAAGAGGGCGGCGGAGAGGGAGAGGGTGGATTTCGTACCTGCGCGGGCTGGGGAAGGGAGTGGTTCGGCGGGCGCTGGCGCTGAAGGGAAGAGGAGTAAATTCCGATGAACTGACAGGGATGTGATTGGATATGTCTCTCTTGAAAGACGAGCTTCTGATACAATTTGGTCATGTTATTCTACTTTTTTTATCCTGTCATTCGTCATGTTCTTTTCATAGCCCATGGTACGGCAGAAACGCCTACGACTGCTTGTAGGGCAGCGTCGCAACCTTGGTCTGGAACAGCTTCTCCGCCTGCTGCCAGACACGCACGTTCTGCCAGTCCTTCAGGCCGAGCAAACTGGGCAGCAAGTCGGCGCTGAAAGCCTCAGAAGCCTCACGGGGCAGCAAACTGGGCAAGTGATCGATGCTGATGACACTCAGCGGCAGGCCATTGCTACCCTCGGGTAGAGACACGGGCACAGTCGGCTCGGAGAAGGTGGTGTTGATGTCGTAGATGGGGATGGGGTTGTGAGGGTTGGTGGTGTCGCAGGAGACATCGCAGACGACGCTCAGGCGGCGGGACTCGGCCGAGAGTGATTTGGCGTCGATGAAGGGCGGGATCTTGGCCGAGAGGTAAATGCAGTTGACGAAGACGTCGGACTCGACGATCTCCTGGTATGGGCCGGGCTTGGCGGAGGTTTCGGGGAGGTCCCACTTCTGTTGGGGTTGTTAGTGAGGTGAGGGAGAGGATGTGTTTGTTTCGCCGGTGACTTACAATAATATCCTCGAGACCGGCACGAACGCAGAGGTCAACGGCGCCACGACCGCAGCGGCCGAGAGCACCGATGACAAGGATGCGAGGGTAGTGGCCGGCCTGGGCCTTGCCCTCCTCGACAGCCTTCTTGACATCGTCAATGAGGAGGTGCTCATTCTCATAGCTGGAGACACTGGGCAGAGGCTTGTCCTTGCCGTTCTTGAGCTGCCAGGCCCAGGTCAAGAGGGCGAGAGCAGCACCGGCGAAACCGGCGTGGTAGCCGAACGCAGCGACACGGCGACGGTTCTCGTCTTCGAGGAATTCAAGGTCAAGGAGTGTGCCATTGCCCTTGTCAAAACGACCGAGAACAGTGTCCCAGCCGCCCTGGTTCTTGTAGCAATGGGCGAACTGGACGTGAGTGTGCTTCAAGGGGAAGTCCTCCTCGGGCAGTTCCTTGAGACCAATGATGATGTGGTCACTGGGAACATCGGTCCATGATCCAGTGGGGACGAGAGAAGCACCAGTGCCCTCGTACTCGGAGTCTGGGAAGATGCTCAGAGGCGATCGCTCGACATTGACGGTGTAGCCAGCATCAACGAGCTTCTTCGCAATCGTGGGCGTGATGGCCGTACGGTGCTCGAGGGGCTTGGTCTCGGCCCTGACGTGAAGGATATTTGAAGGCATGATCGTGATGTGTTTGTGTTGTTAATTACGAGGTGTAAACCAGACGGATGCGATTCCAATGTTCAGTACAAGTAGCCTACAAACATTGACCCCCAAGGCTAATATGCGTCATACGCCGACCTTCGGCGCAGGCCAAAAAATGTGAGGACCCTGAACAAAATGGCTGACCGACCGAATGGGGCAAGCGCGCGCGGTTTCCCTCCCGCAGCTCTTTCCCGAGCCCGCGAAGGAAATAAAACTCGCGCGGCACAGCGCAACAATTCCTCTTTTCTTCCTTACGAACAACGCAAACAATCAACACTGCCTTTAAAAGCATTTTCGAATCGAGAGCCGCTTCGCGCGATGCTCCATGACGACGAAAACCGTCTGTGCTAGTGGAGAACGGAAATTCTTTTCTCAGAGGATCTTGGGTGCCGTCCGCTCCTCGTCATTTTTCGACAATGGAGTAGAGGGCAATGATCAGCTGTACATGCCTTTACTTTTGTACTTGATGTTTCTTGAAGTGTACGCGCGATGATGTGCTCTTTGGAAACATTGTTGAAGAGTTCAAAGACGCGTTTCGTGCCCAGCATGCTATCTGTGCTGTGGGCGACTCTCGTGCTTGCTATACCTGCACTTCCGTTCGTGATCTTCATCCTCGAGCAGTAATCACATCAAATAGTGTGATCTACGCAGTCGATAAGTCCGACAGTGCATGCATGTATCTAGAAGTGGTAGTCTCTCTTGTCGGTTGCTGATGCATCAGCTTATTCCATCAGCATATGATCAGACTCCTGGGCTGCGGGTATTGCGGTGTCTGCTTTCAAGGCTGAACAATGTGAACACCTAAGATACCTACTGTACTTTCCGCGAGGCAGTATTATTAGATCATGTGTGATTCCTTGTGACGGGCTAAGTGCACGCCGCTATCACTACTTCCCATGTGGCGTTGCAGACAAAGGCGCCATGATAGTTGAGACGACAACGTGTGACTAAATGAACGAAAGCCTTATTCATGATTATGTGCATCAGCGACACTAAGAAATATCATCAATCAAATCATTACCACCACCACACAGCTCCAACCCCAAGCTACAAGCTCTCTGCGGCCACACTATTACCCTACTGATTAGATAGTGCCCAATAAGCCCTCCTCGATTAGACCAAACACCACCAGTCCGAAATAAGATACTAAAAGAGAAGACATTTAAGCCGTGTCACCGACACCAATTAAACATCCCAACATCCCTCAAGGCTCATCCTCGAATGTTAGCAGGAGAAGAGGAAGAACCACCCGAGGACTCTGGGAATAGAATCGACTCTTCTCCATGGCCGGGAGCAGCATAACCATTGCCATTCCCCGCAAAAGGCCTCCTACTCCAAGCCCTCTTCAAGTTCTTTCCCATCCGCATCGTCTTGTTTTTATAGTTGGAAGAAGATGACTGCTGTTCGGAACTGCCGCCCGAGCTGACAGAGAGTGAGTCGGGTTCTTGAGGGTGGGCGGGGGATTGGTATTGTTGCTGTTGCCGCTGATTCAGCTGCCTTCCGCGCTGGTAGTCCTGTTTGTGCTCTGCTGTCAAGGGAGTCGTAGTCTCATCTGCTGCTGATGTTGTGGACTTTCGCTTTGGCTTCGAGGTTGGTGTTACCGGAGTTGTGGGCCTTTCTTCTTCCATACGCACCGCTACTTCTGCCTTCTTCTCTGGTACGTTTCGGCGGTAGCGTGGTGCTTGGGCAGCGGCCTTGGGAGGGACGACCGGTGCTTGAGCTGCTGTGTTCGCTGTGGCGACGGGGTGAGGTGCTCGCATTGTAACTTTTGTGTTGGTCGCGGGTGTGACTGTGGAGGGTTTGTTGGTAGTGGAAGTGGTTGCCGACTCTTGGATTTGTTTGGAAGGTTTCTCGGTCGATTGTGGCTCTTGTGGTGATTCTCTTGACGCTATCGTTCTCCAGGCCAGAGCCAGGACGACGCATGGAACAGCGATCGCGAAGCCGAATCGGAAACGTTGGTCGGCAACCAACCAGTGGTTGGACAAGTATAGCGACATCTTGGGCAGTCGTGTCTCGTGTGCAACTCGTTTTGAGACAATCTGCTGCTCTTCTTGAAGTAATGAAAGAAAGATAGTGAAAGAGGGCTGAAGGAGAGTGAGAGAGCCGGATCACCGTGGCAGGGCTGACGGTAAGTCGTAAGAGTCAACTTATACTTGAGGAGTCGCAATAGAAGCAGCACACTAGAAGGGGAATGTCGCTTCAAAGAATGCTACCTCAATCGATGAAACCCCGCGGCTACAACGTGAGACCACAACCATGGCATTCTCGAAGGGTGTTGGAGTATCCCATATCCAATCCCCATCTTCAGTCGTCTAATTGCAATGCGACTATTGGGCAGTGGCCTCAAGGGTATGAGGATGTTCCCTACCATCAATCAATTAAGGGTAGCTGTACGAAATTGGCAGAGCCATGTCGAAGCAGTTCTGAAACAGGCCCATGAGTCGAGTGTGAGTTCTTCTATCAGCGCACATCAGCTGACGTGACAGAAGATGGGAGGGATCCCCAGCAGTTCTCAGAGTTTCGGCAGTTGGTAGTGGAGACAATGTATGCGAAAGCTTGAGAGAGTGTGTTCCTCTGCCTGTGTTGTAGTCATGAGCTGCGGGACAGTCTCCAAGTTGCCAATCGTAATGGAGAGTTCGTTGGGCTATTTTCGTATATTTTGAGAGTAAACCAGTGTCTTGGTTGATACAAATACAGTAGTGTTGGACAAGGGAGGCGGCGCAAGGTTTCGTGAATGGTGATGTTCGCAAAGAGGCGAGGTGCGAGGAGTTTCACCCCACCAAAAAGCGAGCTAGCAACGAAACGCGCTTGGCTCGCGCTGAGACGCGCCTTCTTCTAAAGTGCTTTCTCACGAATACACAGAAAGACCACACCACACCAACACCAACAAGCAGTCACCACCCACCCAGCGCTTGCAAAGAAAAACGGCAGTAGCGAAGGTCGACACGATGCTTTTGGGAAAGCGCACTCGCAGCACAATCGACACCCCGGAACCGACGGCTGCATCGACACGCGCGAAGAGGCGTGTGGTGCTCAATGAGCCCAACAATGAGAACGAGAACCCATTCATCACACGCGACAGCAGTGCCACTCCGACATCCGCAAAGACACGCTCTACCCGCACAACTCCTGCGAAACATGGCGCGCCAGAGAAGCGGGTCGCTACATGCCCTCCCAAGATCAGCGCGCATTTCAAACCTACAAAGGCCGCGGTCGACGCGCTTCATGATGGAAAGGACGAGCCTAGCACACCCCGACATCGCGACTCGAAGAAGCTGCCTGTCACTCCTCGACACAGAGTGATCATTGGGAGCGCACTGCGGCTGGGTACACCAAAGACGCCTCGCACGCCAAGTACACCATTCGCCGGCGTGTCAGTCTACAACCAAGCGCGTCAACTATTCTCGCGATGCGCGAACCCGGGCAGACTAGTGGGACGAGATGAGGAGAGGCGGCAACTGAGCTCCTTTGTCGAGAGCAGTGTCAATTCAAACTCCGGAGGATGCCTGTACGTGTCTGGGCCGCCAGGAACCGGCAAAAGCGCGCTGCTGGACGAAGTCTGCAAGCAACACCGGCAATCTGGGAGTGTCAGCATGTCTGTTGTGAATTGCATGAGCGTGCGGAACACAAAGGACCTGAGCGAGAAGCTGTCGGAAGATCTTGATCTGCAAGAAGATGCCGGATTTGAATATTTGCGGTCTTGCTTCGTGGGAGGAAAGGCAAAAGACGAGAAAAAGTACCTGGTCATCCTGGACGAAGTCGACTGCTTGGTAGACCTGGACTTGAGTCTTCTTTACGGCCTTTTCGAGTGGTCCATGTCGCCATCTTCGCGGCTCATCTTGATTGGCATTGCGAACGCTCTGGACTTGACAGATCGCTTTCTCCCAAGGTTGAAGAGCAAAAACCTCAAGCCCCAGCTTCTACCTTTCATGCCATACGCGGCGGCACAAATCGCAGAGGTCTTGACCTCGAAACTCAAGAGCTTGATGCCGGATGGTTCTACCACCATGCCCTTTCTCCAGCCGGCCGCGATACAATTCTGTGCGAAGAAGGTCGCATCGCAGACTGGCGATCTCCGCAAGGCCTTTGACATTTGCCAGCGTGCAGTCGACGTGGTCGAACAAGAGACCAAGGACAAAGATGCAAAGGCGTCGATCCCTGAGAGTCCATCTAAGACCCCTCTGATGGAGAACATCAACCTGGCAACTCCGGTGGCATCGCGATCGCCGACAAAGAGTCCTTCCAAGGCCCCCAGTGTTGCATACACCCTCGACACGGCACCGAAAGCGACAATCGCGCACATGGCTAAGATTACCGCACAAGTTTTCAACAACGGCGCGACCCAGCGTCTCGGATCACTCAACCTCCAACAAAAGGCTGTGCTCTGCTCGCTCGCAGCGCTAGAGAAGAAGAAGCGAGACAACCAGATCGAGCGCTATATCATGGCGACACCGAGCAAGGTTAACAGAACGGCGCCCAGCATCAAGCAGCTCTTCGAGGCCTACATCGGACTATGCCAGCGCGGGAACCTGTTCGCAGCGCTCTCGAACATGGAGTTCAGGGATGTGGTCTCGGGCCTGGAGACACTAAGCTTGGTGTCCGCGGTCGACGGGAAGATGGGAAGCTTTGCGCCGGTGACGCCTTCGAGGACTCCCAGCAGGAAAGGCAAGGGCGGCTTCGGCGGTGCTGTCAGAGGAGACGATAGGAGAGTGGCATCAGCAGTGGGGATGAAAGAGTTGCACGCGGCGCTCGAAGGGCCTGGAGGTGATCTGCTGAGGGAGATGTTGGAAGGCAACGGACTGACCGCCTGAAGAGGCAAGATGCCAGGATGTCAAGATGTCACTTTGTGTTGGACACAAACGCGGCTGATGTACTTTTCTCTTTCTCTGTCATCATCATCAGCGCGGCGTTTGGAAAGGCTGTATGTCCTACTATGGGTTGGTTTGAAAGCGTGTTTAGCATAGCGGTCTGGATTTTGCAGAGAATCCGGATGAATACCCACCACAATCGCATGAGCGAAGACGCTCCTTGTTCTTCTTATCGCGAGCAAAGTCAGACTATCATTCGTGCGTGTCGTGCATACTTCGTCTCAAATCCTCAATGGTCAGCTCGACGCTTGTCCGAGACAGATGGTCAGGCGCTTAGTAGTGGTATCAGATAGACTTCCCCACGAGCCACCAAGGGCACCAGCTTAGCAGCGGCCCCCGCAGCGTGCAGATGTCTTGCAGGGTTCGGAGTTTGTAAGTTTCGCGCCTGGTGATCTTTTGCTTCGCCGCCGCAGAAACACAAACAGTCGCATCGCATCGCATCGCATCGCTTGCAATACGCGCCTCCCACCCACCCTCAACTCCCTCGCCCGCCCATCACGCTCGTTTCTGCTTCACCACACTCGCTTTCCGTGTGATTTGCCTCTCCGCCTGACAAGCGTACCGTCTTTGCGACAGAGAGAGGAACAGGCACAAGTACAAATACAAACAACCCACCAGTCGCGGCTCGCGCTTTTTGCCAGTATGGTGTCGTTTTCGTGCGAGGTACAACCCCCCATCTTTCTTGCGACTGGTTCACAACACATCAATCGCAATCGCAATGCACTCGCGATCCATGGCTGACCACACATTGCGCGACACAGAACTGTGGCGACGTCTTGACCAAGAAGAAACTCGACCCGCATCGCAACCAGTGTCGCGGCGCCTCCTACACTTGCCTTGACTGCATGGTACACTTCCAGGGCACGGAATACCGATCGCATACAAGTTGCATGACCGAAGCGCAGAAGTACCAGGGCCATTTGTACCGCGGGGACAAAAAGAAGGGCGGCCAGCAACAACCGCAGCAGCAGCAAAACAAGGCCGGAGATAAGCGGAAGTCGATGCAAGGGCAAGGTCAGGAGATGGTGTACAAGGGTGCTTACGTCGAGGATGCGCCGGAGGAGGGCGAGAACGTGGTCGCTGTGATTGACGTGCCGCCCAGAGCTCCAACACCGCCTGTGAACGTCTTTGATTTCCTGGTGCAGGACGCCACTCCCAAGCCTGCAACTGCACCTGCTGTAGGCGGTGCGCAGGAAAGGAAGATGCTCGAACGCGAATCTTCCAGCATGTACGTGAACCACCCCAACGACAGCCAGTACTCGCAGTACTCCAACGGCGATGGCTCGACGTACATGCAGCGCGGCTTCTCCTACGGCGATGCGCCAGTGCAGCCCACCTTCGAACGCTACGACTCGCAGTCGAACATGGAGAACTCGCAGGCTTCCCTCATGGCGCCACCGGGCGTCTACGCCACACCAGCACCGAAGAAGGACAAGAAGGACAAGAGTGAGAAGAGCGACAAGAAGCGCAAGCGCCATCACGTCGACGACCTGGACCTGTCCGCCGCCAAGCGCCCTGCCTCCCGCGACGAGACGATGACCGATGCGCCCGCACCTCCGCCTTCAACAGGCAGAGTCCTCCACTCCGGCCTCACCGGTGGCCTCAGCCGCCTGGTGACCGACCCAGACTTCTACGAAGACCGCATCGACGCCGGACCTACACCAATCAGCCCGCTCAAGCGCAGCAAGCGCGGCGACGCCAAAGACTCCTCGGTCCGCGACGACAAGCGCAAGTCCTCCTACGTCTCCCACGGCAGCACGCGCACAGTCTCCAGCAGCAAGCAATCCAGCAGACGCCACCGCTCGCCTTCATCCTCTCCCGAACCACGCCCCAAGTCGCGCATCTCGAAAGCAATCGAGTACCCTTCCAGCAACCGCGCATCGTCCGTGCAGCCCTCTGCGACAAACCAGCTGGTAGCACACCACAACTCGCGCGCAGAACTCTTCATGAGCTTCGTGAACAAGGGTCCCGACAGTGAGCGAGGCGTGTCGATCAACAAGGCGTTGAAGCGTTACCACCGCGAGAAGGGTCTGCGGGCTGTAGAGGACAAGGAGGACGAGGATAAGGAGTTGTGGAAGGACTTGAGGTTGAGGAAGAATGAGAGGGGTGAGATTGTTCTTTTCTTTTGAGGAACATGAATTTTCCTGTTTTTCTGTTTGTTTTTCTGAAGGGATTTGAACATGTTGTCGATCAACTGTTTTGTACGGCAATGATTTCGTTACTACGGGTTATGAGGTGTGTGATTCGCGATTTGGGGAGCCAGAATGCATGACCACCGCGCTTGCATGTTGGGACATGATGAATCGCTCTCGATCAATTATTTAGTCTATTCGTAATACACGACGAGCGCACTCGGGGGGAATGAGTTGGAATTTCTTTCGAAAGATTGCAACGATTCTTTCTTTGCTTGCTTCCATCTCTGAGCTTCAAGATTCAATCAAGCTATACGTATATCGTGCATGCTAGTTGGCGCCGCAGCACCGGGTATCATTCATCATATGGCACATCCGTACTTGTATCATCATCCTCCTTCAAGTATACTTTTCTCACATCCCACCGAAATCAATCTTCCTTGCCACTCGGTCGCCTCGCCCATCACCATTCGAGCCCTCGCCAGGAATCTCCCCACCTCTTCGCGTGAGCTCCTCGCCCATAGCCTCCACTCCGCCACCCTTCTTAGGCAGCTCACCCAAAGGCGTGGGTCTCGGCAAGCTAGTGAAATACCTATGCTTCAGCACGCCCTCGGCCGTAAGCCGCTTGTTCGGATCAAGCTGCATCATCGCAATCAGTAGATCCACGCCATCCTCTCCGACCGTCCGGAACTGCTCGATCCACGAGCTGCGCGACCGGATCGGAATGACTTCCTCGGGCGTCACGTACGAGCGCAGTTTCGTCACGCCAGGCCAGTTCTCCTCCGTCGGCGTCCCGACATTCTCGCATATCTGCCGCACCATGTTCAGCTCGTTGTCTGGCGGGATGCCCATCAGGAAGACGGCGCGATTGATTAGCTCTGCGAACACGCAGCCACAGCTCCAGATGTCGACGGCGCCGCCGTAGTAGCGTGCGCGGAAGAACAGCTCCGGCGGCCGGTACCAGCTCGTGATGACCTGGCTGGTCATCTCGGCGTAGGGATCCGCGAAGGAGCGCGCCAGACCAAAATCAGCGAGTTTGATTTCGCCGTTGGCTGCTATCAACAAGTTGTTGGGCTTGATGTCGCGGTGCAGGATGAAGTTCTGGTGGCAGAACCAGACGCCGCGCATCATCATGACCATCCAGGCTTTAACGTCGGCCGGCGTGTAGCGCGTGCGCTGCACGTCTTGGACCAGTACGAGCAGGTCGCCTTGCGGCAGGTGTTCGAGGACGAGGTTGAGGTTCTGGTCCTTTGTGCTGAAGACAGCGTGCAGCTTGATGATGTTCGGGTGGTTTAGCTCTTGCAGGAAGCGGATCTCGCGCAGCGAGTCGTAGCTTATGCCCACGTCCGCGCTCTCGGCGGCGATTTTGATTTTCTTGATCGCAAACAGCTTCTTTCGGTCTGTTACAAGGGTGGCTTCGAAGACGTCGGCGTATTGACCCGAACCGATCTTTTTGCCTTTGATGTATTTGGATCGCTCGGACATGTCCATTTGTTCGGCCAGGTCGGCGACGGGTGCGGGTGAGAGGGCTGGAGTGTCGAAGGGTGAGTTGCTCATGCTGGCGCTGGCTGAGAGGACTTTTTGGCGTTTGAGAGGTGGCTGCTCTGGCGGGATGCCGTAGGCTGGCGATTTTGCTTCCATGGTAATGTTGATGTGGAGTTGTTGTAAGGTGGAGGTAGTGTTGCTATAGTGTGGTTGTCGTGATGTGGAACTCGTCTCGTTATGAGTTTGATGTTTTTCGATGTGTCCAGATGAGGTCGCTCATAGCAGATTCAACTGATTAGTCTCGGACGTCTATAGAGAAGTTGAGTGAATTGTCCAAAGTCAATTGCAGCAAAAGATGTCTTAGCAAGACTCTCGACCGCAAGTTCGAGACGACCGTTCTCGAGCATGTGAAGTCGTTGGCAAGCGTAAAGCTCAGGCCGGACTGAGAGATGCGCCACAATGCGGCGACACGGGAGTGTTGGCTGTCAAGGTAGAACAATCAACTTCCCTGCGACATCAACCAGTCGACGGCAAGGTCAGACCAAACCGCCAACACAATGGCAGCCAAACGCCCCTTCTCGATGCTCAAACTACCAGCGGTAGTCCGCCAACCTATCTGCCTGCAATGCCGATTCCTCCACGCCGGCAACCCTACGACCTCTCAAATCCCACGCCCAACACCCTTCGTCCCGGATCCTCAAACATTCCTTACTCTGATCGGACGTAACATGGCACAGCACGCTGCAAAGATCCCCACCTGGGAGGCGCTCTTCACTCTCTCATCTCAGCAACTTCGCGAATCTGGAGTTGAGCCGGCGCGTGCACGGCGATACCTTTTGTGGTGGAGAGAGCGATTCAGGAACGGCTTAGTGGGAGTTGGAGGCGACCTCACTGAGGTGGAGAAGGGAGTGGCAGAGCTTAGAATTGTCGAAGTTCCCTCCAACAAGCCTGGAGACCAGGTCGCTACTCTGTCAAAAGACCCTGGCACAAGGAAGGTGGTCGTCAACACGAAACTCACGGTGGCAGCGATGCCCGATCCTGCGAACCCACAGGAAAGCTCAAAGGATATCAGCATTATTCCGCCGCCAGTAATTGATGCCTCTAAGGCAAAGCCTGTGAAGGACATTAAGATTGTTCGCGGAAACACTATTGGCGGCACCGGTATTGAGTACATCAAGGGACACCCTGGTGTCGCGAGACTGCGAGTAAAGGACGGACTTTGGGAGCAGTCGAGAGGTCACAAGGTGGATGGTGGTGAGAGGAGAAGGGCAGAGGTCAGAGAGAAGCGTCGCGCACAGGAGCGGAAAAACGCCCGGTAAAAGCTGGATATGACAGGAGAGACGATTCCTGATGTGCAGCGACGGGCGACGCAGAGGAACGTACAGGACGTCACTTGACTAGGGGCAGGGAGATCACGAGTGGGATACCCGTATCTCTTTGCAAGAATCCGCATTGAAATCTTGAACAGGAGCAAGATGCGTGCTTCAGCACAGCAATGATGGGCACCTATGCAGTAGGAGATGTGTGGAGGCGTATACAAGTGTATTATATTGTACCTTATCGGCCTTGTCGACAGGCTTCAAGCCACGGATCGTTCTGTTCAGCCTTCACTTGTCCACCACATTGCAGTACAGGCTGGAACCTTACATTACATGGACCGCGTAACAAATGAATGTTTCGTCGACTTATGCCTGATAAAATCCGTCGGAATTATCCTACAGGGTTTCTTATGTGCGTACATACCAACATTTTCGGAGATTCACGTCTAGCACAATAGCGACACGCAATTTGCCATTACTTGTCAGCGAGTGTTAAGTCTGAATACCCTACGACCTAGCTCATATAATAATAACTGTAATGTGAAGCGATCTCATTACGATTACAATATATATGTGCGGATGTTGCCGAACCCTTGAGGTTCATGAAGCTTAACGTTGCGTCAGCGCAGTTAAAGCCAACTTTAGCAAGGTACATTACGTTGTTGTCAACATCGCCCACAACCGGAATGTTCGGATAAAATACCACGAAAGTCTTGGAGCCCCATAACAGCCCACCAGAATGTCTGCGTCTCTCACCCCCGCTGTCCTGCGGTATGTCGACACGGGTGCCTATCCAGACGACGAGAACGTTGTCACTACAGACCTCCAATCGGATGCCCTCTCCCACATCTTGCAGGAGCTTCGCAAGGAACAGGATGGCGTCAAAGAGGAAATTCGATCCCTCAGTAGCAAGACCGCCCCGGACATCGATACCTGGATCTCACGAGCAAAAGAACTCCAAGTTGACATCCAACGTTCGCGGGACACGGCGCGGCAGATTGTAGCAGAGGCCGAGGCCGGCAAGGAGCTCAAAGCAAAAGTCACGGACTCGGGGAATAAAGCGGCATTGTTGGAGAAAGAGGTGTCGTTCAATGAGGCTTTGACGGGAACTCTGGAACACATCCGATATGCGAGCGGCATTTTGAATCAGGCGCAGGACGAGGCTGTCAAGGGTCGTATTCAGTCGGCTCTGGAGAAGCTTGAACAAGCCGAATCTTCCATAGGCGGGCTACAGGGTGTGGAGGGTTCGAAGTCGGTCAACATCTTGACGAAAAGAGCTACGGCGCTGAGAAAGAGCTTGAGCGACTCTGTCCTTGCCGGTTGGAATAGTCTCGTGAACGCGAGCTACGAGAGCAAAAGCTTGACCATCAAAGATCGTCTTGACGACAGGCAAGAGGTAACTCTGGACAGCCTTGTAGCGGCTGCACCTGCACTGGAAGTGTTTGACCGGCTGGTGCAGAAGATCAGTCGCGATGTCGATCGAACCATCTTGAAGCCATTGATGTCCCGGGATTCGAATGGAATGCCAGGTACGATCTCGGTTTCTGGCCAAAACATCACGTGTGAGAGGCTGCATCACGATGATCATGCTGCCACGATCTTCTCCGACCTCAAGACCATTGTCGAATACCTTGGCGACACACTGCCCAAGGACATCTGCATACCTATGTCTCGCTCGCTCATGCCCCTCTTGAACTCCCGACTCGATGCTTACTGGCTTGAACCTTCGATTCCCTTGGAGATGTCACAGATGGCATCTTTTCAAGATACCCTGAACAATGTGCAAGAATTTGCGCAGTTCCTCGACGACCGCGAGTGGGAGAAGACTACAGAGCTACACGAATGGGTGAACAACGCTCCAAGGTCTTGGCTCACTAAACGAAGGGAAACGCTTCTCGGAGACGTTCGCAATCTGGTGTTCTCGGGCCTGAAAGAGAAAAAGACTGTCGAACGGGTGGAGACTCAGATGGTCAGTCAGTCTGAGACTGAGACCTCCGACGCGAATGAGGATGACTGGGACACTGCTTGGGACGAGCCGGAAGACGCTACCGAAGATCTCAGCGCAAAAGAAAGTACCCCTCAGAAGCCCGCCGAGGAGGACGATGATGACACTAGCGCCTGGGACACAGATGACCTTGGCGATGCTAAGGGTGCCGATGAGGATGGCGTAGAGGATGCATGGGGTTGGGGCGACGAGGAAGGTTCCCAAAAGACAAGCAGTCCAGTGGCCACTAAGAAGCAGCCCGTGAAGCCGAGCGGCGGCGAAAAAACAACCAAGCCTGCCGATCAAGAAATGACTTTGAGAGAAACCTATACTGTCACGGCCATTCCTGACGGTATACTCGAGATCATCCAACAGGTCATCTCAGATGCTGAAGCTCTTGCGGGCCCTGAATTCGCCTCGTCCCCAGTAACGCCTGCAGCAGCAGGGTTGTACTCTCTACCAACGCTTGCTCTGGCGATCTACCGAGCCACAGCTACTACATCATACAGCAGGCTAGAGACCGGCAACATGCTCATCTACAACGATGCCTCACGTCTTGCTGATCAACTCCGTGCATGGCAAGCGACAAAGCCACCAGCGTCACGACTGCGCCTCGATAACGACGCCAAAGCTCTGGACAATACCGCGAAACGGGCTTACAGTGCTGAAATGGAATCTCAGCGTACTATCCTCCGTGATTTGCTAGATGGCGCCCAAGGTTTCACCAACTGCATCACCGAGCCCTTCAAGAGCGAATGTGAAGACGCAATCGACCAAATCATCCACCGTCTCCACGAGGTCAACCGACAGCTAGAACCCGTCCTCGCCCAATCAGCTCTACGACAATCACTCGGCTCCCTCCTCTCGACAGCAACCTCAAAGATCATAACCGACATCGAAGACCTGGGCGACATCGGCGACAGCGACTCCAAGCAACTCAAGCTCTTGCTTGACCGCGTCACCGGTCTCACGACACTGTTCGCACAGCAGAACCCGGCTACAGGCGAGACTTCCGACATGACGTTCATCTACTGTCCGAATTGGTTGAAGTTCCAGTATCTCGCCGAGATTCTGGAGTCTAGTCTGGCGGATATCAAGTACTTGTGGAGAGAGGGCGAGCTGAGCTTGGAGTTTGATGCGGATGAGGTTGTGGATCTTATTGAGGCTTTGTTTGCGGATAGTGATCTGAGAAAGAAGGCCGTTGCAGATATCAAGAGGGGTGGGAGGATGTGAGGAGACGGTTGATGAGGGTATGAGTACCAGACTGACTCCAATGATAATGAATGAGAGTTGATGTGTTCTAGTCCGAGCGCCGTTTACATCTCAGAGCGCTGCTTTGGCGGTCTTCAGCAGGAACCTTGTCGTTCACATGGATAACTTCGTACCAGAAGAGATCCGTCGCAATCAACACTACTGCTATTTCGCAGTGGCGTCATTGCCATTGAGGCCCGCTCAAGTTTTAGAATTTAGCATCAGTCTGTTGGTGTGGAGATTGTGTTCCAACAACTTTCTTTGTACGTGGAGGGTATAATTAGCATCAGACTGACAGACATCACACATGTATTCCTCAGGGCGTTGCCAGTGACAAAGGATGCTCTTGTGACATGCGACAGTTGCCATCATTGGCGCATCTTGGGCCGATTGGTGGACCGATTTTCATTGTTCCTATTGTCCCACGATCAATTGTTCCCAAACAAGACCTCATTCACCCGTGATGTTTCTAATTTCTTTGTGGCACCAACATGCCATATGTGAACGCCGTGACCTCGACACTCGGACACTGATCTCTCAATTCATTTTCACGAATACCGACTTTCTGCTTTACTTTCATTCTTTTCTTTCTAGGCGCCGGACGCTTACCATCACGACAGTCAACAAGCATCGCAAAAGCACATTCAACAGTACAACAACAGCCAACATGCTTCCTCTCCTCTCAGTCCTGTCGCTCGCCAAAAAAGCATACAACTTCCGCGAATCCCGCAAGAATGGTTACGAAGGTGAGTCCAAGACAAAAACGCCCATGTCCGCGACTGGCAAGCTCCGCCTTTTCCTTGGTCTCCCTGTTGTCATCACTGCTATTGCGCTCCTTCTTTCCGTTCTGTGTGTTAAGGCTGGCAGTAAGCCTGGAATGATGGACAACTACGCTGTCTTCACCCTCAACACCTCCAGAGTCGGCGAGAATGTCCTCAGCGATATCAACGGCGCGTTCAAGTCTTTCGACCTTAAGATCAAGCGTTCCGAGCCGATGGATGCCCCGGTGGCTATGATCACTCCTGCTCCAACGACTATGATGACTATGGCACAGCGCGACCTCGGCGACGCCGTCAGAAATCTTACTAGCAAGGCCGATTCGATAACCGAGAAAGCCGGCTCCAAAGTGACCTCTGTGAAGTCTGAGGCGGCAAGCAAAGCTTCTTCTGCCCAGTCAGCAGCCAAGAGCGCAGCAAACTCCGCCGTCGCCGGAGGCAAGGACAAGATCCTCGAGTTTGTCAACAAAGCTTTCCGCAAAGCAATCGAAGGCCTTGACCTCAAGGACATCTACAACATCCACATCTCGTCAAGCTGCATCGGAACGTACGAGTACAAAGACGGCAAGAATTACACCTCGAGCGACCCTTTGTCTAGAATCGACGAGCTCCGCCCTCGCATCGACAGCTGCGAAGGCCACTCCGCCGTCAACCCCTTCCAGATCGTCCGCATTCTCTACTGGATCGGCGTCGTGATGACTGCCGTCGCACTCATCCTGGGAATCTTTGGCATCGTGCGACCGACCAAGAAGGTGGCGATGATCAACGTCTTCGGCACCCTGCCCGCTCTCATCTTCATGGGCCTCGCATCTGCCGTCACCCACGGTATGGCCGCCGGTGCTGCGCACCTCATCACATTCGTAGGCGAGAAGGTTGGCATTACTGGTGTTGCGGGCTCGAAGTTCATCACGCTAACCTGGGCCACCACAATCATGCTGCTCATCAACATGTCTTTCTGGGCTCTTGGGTTTTTCCTGATTGGTCGCGTGGCGAAGAGATCCGGAAGCGAAGGTAGGAAGAGGCCGGATAGAACTAGCATGGTTGCCATGGGCGAGTATCCTGAGGTCTCGAGGCCTTTGCCTGTGCATACCGACAGGAACGGACATGCGATGATCTGAGGAGTACCGTATGTTTCGACGAGCGGATTATGAGAAGGACTGGATTTCTGTAGCGTTAATGCGAAGACATGACTAAAAATGTTCAAATGACAAGGTTGGTGTCAACGCATTACGTATCTCACATGATCTCAAAAATGAACAATGACAGTGCTTCGGTCGATTTCGATGTTCGTCTTCAGGTGGAGGAAGTGAAGCCCCGAAAAAGCACCGCACGTGACACGTCCCTCCCGCACTCCCGCTTTGCCAAGCAATCCGGCTTTGCAACGAGTATAAAGATTTCTCTTCCCTCGCGCTCCTCTTCATCAAAGTATCAAAAAGATCGGAGCCAGCCACGACCTATGCCCACGCACTGACCCGGTTTTCCTGGGCCAGGCGGAATCCTACGGCACAAGGTTGCCAGTCCCCCTACGGGGGGGCGTGGCTCTGTAGAGAGACTCTCCTGGATTATAGGAAGCCCGCTTTCCGTTTGTGTCACTTTATTGTGGCGATGGGGAGGGGGTGTCCGAGAAGGGAGTACATACCGCAACCTTGCAGTTGCATTTGTGTCTGCGGCCTTACCAAATATCGAGTCCTGTTTTGACTTGATCGTGTGGTTTGCTGGCAGATTCCGTCCTGCGACGCGATGATGTGCGTTTGCTTGAAAATTGCGCTGCTGCGATTTCGAGCTTTGTATGTAGCTTTTCGTACGGCACATGACATCCGCCGGACGTTCACGATCGCGTTGCATACATGTATCCAAGGCATGCATTTGTATCTGCGTAGGTCACGTCGAGCTCGTCCATCAACGGATGCAGCGCTGTCATGCAGCTGTATGATCTCGCGCCATAAAACGCTTATCTTCTCTACTCTTCGAGCGACGTCCCTCGCGTCCACCAAGTCGTCACCACAGACTGTTGGCAGCGTTTGGTCGGATGAGAGAATGCAGAGACATGTCCAGCCTCAGAAACGACTGTCAGGTTTGGTCGTGTGAGAGTAATTCGATAGCTATCTGAAAGGCACACCTACAACCTTGGATCGATGATACCAGCAGTTCTCAATACCAAGTCACACAAGATTGAAAGGCAATAGTGACGTTGAGTTCGCTGATACCATATACTGGCGACTACTGTGATGTCCTCATTCCTCTACTACGAACGAGAACCGAGACCGCGTACATTCATCATTGCAATGATTACCCAGCTTCAACAAGCATCGACAAGACCTCCTTCTCACGCCCTAGCCAAACAACACCAGGATTGCGCACGCGGACAATCTCCAGAACGAGCTCTATGCTTCATCGTCAGTCTGCGCTTGAGACGCGCCCGCTCAAAGCCACTCGCAGATTGGCCGGTCAAATGCACCGATAAGCCTCTCCGCCTGTCAAACTGCACGAATTCCTGGTTGCTTTGCACCGACCTGTCCTCCACGGATCGCCGCTACCGGCACGAGGGTCATTCATGTGGCATGTGGCCAGTTTCTGCACGGCGGTGTCATCTAAAGCGGCCAGAGCGGAGGGATCGGCTGCTGCGAGGAGGCTGGTGGCCAGTATGGAGAGGAAGGCGGTCTTCATAATTAATGACAGGTTTGAGTCGATTGAACGCTATTGTCGTGCTAAAGTAAAGGTTGGGTCGAGAAGTTCTGAGCCCGGGTTATGGTACACTTTTCGGATGCTGGACATCGACGCGACTGACTTCTATGTCCTTTGTTCATCACCGGGCGGTAAAGGCTTGTGCGGCAAGGTGGGTTGATAATCTTGCCAACTAAACCTCGATGGCGTGATGTCTGCAAGAGTTTCCGCAGCTGACCATCCATGATCTGCCAGGCTTCTGCCAGGCTGGGACCAGAGATGGTTGCCATGATTGGACGCGGCACGCAAGGCTCGGACGAAGTACACACGTGACTGGGCACAATTGGAGCGCCGATACATCAAGGTACCTCGAATGCCTCGAATGCCTAGAGGGACTGGTGTTACGAAGGCTTGGAGAAAGAGAGCTAGAGTTCTTCGTGGCTTGTTGTGGCTGAGAAGGTGGCTGCACTGGCCGATGAATGTCGCGTAATGTGTCCTGCGACGGAGCAAGTCCACGGATGACGATGGGGTGAGGACATGAGAGACTCGACTGGCTGCCATACTGCTGTTATGGATGATTGATTCTTCGGCGTCTTGGCAGTAAAACGCAATGGATGGTATATGTCATATGCATCACGCGTGCACCGCTCGTGTAACGCAAATGTTGCATCTGAGCCCAGTGAGGTTGTCCAAGTCTCTTGACTTGGTGGGCTCTGTATTTGACACAAGTCCGTCATTCTTGCCCACCCAGAGAGATATCAACACTGAGTACCTCATCAGTACCTCAGCTTCTTCCCGCCAGTCATGGCGTCGGTACTCCTGTACTCTACTTTGACGCCCTGATTGCGCGCCCAATGGACGGCATCGTTTCCAAAGAAGCGGCAGTCGTTAACCACCAAACTCTTCAGCCCGTTTTTGATGACGTCCCTGATACCAGCACCCGTAACATCTGTTCCACTCACATCAAGCGATTGTAGCAACGGCAGACAAGAGGCTACGATTGACATGTGGTCATCGTCCAACCCGTGACAGGATTTGAGAGCGAGATGCTTGACTTCCTTAAGGCGAGGATGTGACAGTACATCTTTCACCGGCGAACCTGGCATGTCCCCGGTAGTGATCGACAAGGTGTGGAGGAGTGACAGCGTCCCATCGCCAGCGCCTGACAACGGTCGTAGCGCATGCTCAATGCTATCAAGTTTCATCTCCTGGATGCAAATCTTGAGCTCTTTGAGAACCGGAAGTGACCATCGCAGCGGTTCGTGAGGATCAAGATCATCGAAGAATTTGGCATGTCTGGGTCTCCATGTTCCAAGCGCGAAGTATGTGAGAGAGGGAGGCAGTGCGAGTTCGTTCGCTTTTTGAAAGTGCCACACCAAGTCGAGTCGCGACAAATGTTTGTGTTGACTGAGATCCAGGTTGCGCTGAAACGTCATGTCTGGTAGGGTCGCATGGAGGTGATGCAGCCTCAAGCTTCGGAGGTTGGGCATATTTCTCAGGGTAGCTTGGAGGTCCACCCCCGAAGTCGACCATTGAGCATTCCATGTGAGGTCCAGCTCACGCATGTTTACAAAGTCCGCAACGGGAAATTGTATGCCGCTGAACCCAGCATGGGCGGAAGCGTCTGCCATGTGCAATGTCTCGAGCGTTGCCACTGCATTTTCGAGTATGGCTGAAATGCCGCTGTAAGTCAATTTTGTGCCATTGCCGATTCGTAAAGATCTGAGAGTCTTGAGAGGTTTCAGTAGACCTACGATGTTCTCCGTGTGCACGCCAGTACTCTGCAGGTCGATCTCCTCCAAGGGACAATGCCGCGTTAGAGCGGTTAAAGCCTTGTCAAAGTCGAAGAGATTGCGGAGGGTTACAGCTTTCAGCTTCGAACGACCAACGTTGATGGCACGACTGACGAAGATGTTCTTGACCTTTCTTCTGGCGTGGGTAAGATCAAGATGGCGCCACAGATTGGGCGTGCGACGGATGAACTGTGCCCACTCCTTCGATACCAAACATGTGTTCATCAGCTGCTTGAAGCTCAGGTAGTTCAATATCTGCTCCGCGAGCTCACGTGGGAGAACGGTGAGCGGGTCTACGCTTTTAGGAGGCGACAGCTCTGTCATGAGCTCCTGGTGGACTTTTCTCAGAAGCTGCGAACGATGTCAGTTAACCGAGACGTTCAACAAACAAATCTCGTCGAACGGCCTGACTCACCTCATACCCTTGGCCAGCATGCTTTACACTCTTCAAGCCATGCGCGTAGATCTCCAACGCCACGCTCTTTCTCTCCATCTTCACAAGAATCCTGCCGGCTCGTACATAGCCCGTGGGGTCTTCTTTCGCGAGCTGAATCGATTTCTTCGCATCTTTCAAAGCTGCTGGAAGGTCATCAAGTCTCTCGTGGCATGCTGCTCGATTGTCGTGGAGTTGTAGCGAAGGCGAACGGCCGATAGCGCGATTGAAGAGCTCCAGAGCTTTGGTGTAGTCTTTGCGCTTGTAGGCTGCACGAGCCTGCTCCTGTAACTGAGCAGTCTGAGAGTTCATATTGGCATGGCTAAATGTTTGTTTGCATGCCTTACGATGGGTGTTGTAACATATCGGCGTTTGCTTAGGTCAGTCAGTCGCGTCGCGTTCTGTGCACTTCCGATGACGGGATCTACCGACCGGATCACAATGCGGCTTTGTCTCACGTGACGTATCATAAAAGGCAGTAATAATGGCCGACTGCGTGAGACATAGCACCTGAAGTAAACACCTACCGCCCAATTCGCGTGCCTACATGTATACAGTATATAGCAGACACTGAAGGCGATGGGAACGAAAGAAGCCAAGATGCTGCTGATTTGTCATACAGATGGCATCCACCTGCAACCCACTCCACTCTTCGGAGACGGGCATCTCCGCCGCACGTCTGATGACATGGCATGTCTGCAGGGCGGCCCTTGGGCGCATCTTTGCGTTTAGACTGCACACACACGAACATTTTCGTTGCCAGCGACCAACCCAACACGAAAATCGCTGCCGGCACGATGATCACTCCAATCACTTGAACGTTTGCTCTGCTCAGCTTTGCACTTTACGACGAGAACGACGAGCAAACGACAACGACAGTCGCCAACGAAAACGCGGCGAAAATGGCATTACCCTCTATCACACGCATGCCTTTTCTCGCCACCGCAACTCCAGCTTCTTCTCGCTGGCCTGGTGCCGGTCTTCTCTCTTCTCCGACAACAGAATCAACACCATTTCGACCAAGCATCGCGCAAAGCAGCCCATCACAGCCGATGCCTTACCCTTTTCGCATTTGCGCGCCCAGTCAAATCATTCACAGAATGCCCACGCCGTGTCCTTCATATTCCTCAATTGAGTGCCACGCGAAGAGCCCATTACGCATGGTGATGTTACAAGACCAGATTGAGCTGCCAGAGCCAATCTGGAAACCTGCCCAACGCCGTCGCGATATCAACCGATCTGCTGCTCGCGAAGCACTGTCCGACGCTTTGAGCTGGGATTCGCAGATATCTCTGCTTCCGAGGCGAAGAAGCCCTGTGTCAATTCCCATATCGCCTTGTAAATCTCCCGCTGCTGAGGGCACATTAGCGGCGAGATTCCCTTCAACAGCGCCTGCCCGAGATTACACTTGACCGAGCGTGCATTGCGAGACAGCACGCCTCTTTGCATGCTCGATCGATTCAAGACTTTGGCTGAGAACTGGATTTAGACAACTGGCCTCGTCGATCACCGTCTCGTTGGACACAGCCCTCATCCACAACGAGAGGTACGATGATAGCACCGAATATGAACCTCGTCGAGGACTACGCGTGACTAACCAGCTTTGGGGCAAGCCGTTTACTCAATCAAACCGGACAATCATGTGAGTATACTCGAAGGTGTTGTTAAGCATATGCTGATCCCGTAAGGCAGGGAAAATCTTGGAAGCCCACACACAGGGTGTTACATGAAGAATGGTAAAAAGTTTGAAAGTCTGTCCCGTCGAAAGTGATCTTGGCGCAGACTAGAAACGAGCAGGAATACCCATCAGCTCTCAAGACGTAGCATCCTCGTGATAGCTGTCGTGGTGTGCATGGGACGTCGCTCGCCATTCCAGGAAGAATTCCAACAATAGATCTCTACCGCTTCAGCCTCGTTGCCTTCTCCAAACCACAGCCACACAAGACCAGAAGCAGAGGTCCAGAACCAGCCTCTGTAACCATCATCCTCTTCCGGGCACATGCCATCATCCTCATCCTCGTCGGAAGACTCCTCGTCGCCGAAATACGCGTCGTCCAAGCCGAACTCTGCATCGTACACTTTCACCGAATACACCGCTGGAATACCCGATTCGTAAGCAGGCGGCATCGGAAGCCGAAGTAGATGCTGGATCACTTCGTCGTCGACGTTGATGAAATAGCGATACTGCGGACTATGGTACACCTTGGCTCCCGAGTGAGAGTGAACCCAGTCTTGCGCAAGCTTGGTGATTTGGGCGGGCGAGGCGCCTTCGAGAAGCTCGCGATCTTGGACAATATCATTTCGGAGACGCTGACACAGTTGCTGGCTCGCCTTGTCGACATTTACGCGCCCGTCTTGTTCGTCGGATTCGTCTTTTCTGCGCTCGGCGTATGACGAGCATTCGTCTCGCATGTATGCGTTCATGACCTCGATTGCTCTGGCAAAGTCTGCGTCCGAGTTCGGTTTGGTGTAGATGGTTCTGTAGATTCTATACCCCCATGTAAAGTCCCCGCGTCCATCCTCGCCGAGAGACAAGAGCTGGCGCAACCCGCCGGCAGGTAGTTTGCCGCCGTATCTCTGACCTCCAATTGCATCGAGGAGATCAGGCGGCCCAGCGACTTTAGAGGGCTGTCCAATCATGATGCGCACCAAACCAGTAATAGTTGTTGTGTTACGCTGAGCTTTCGAGCGGGTTCAGTGACGATGGACGATGAGAAAAAAGAGCAGCACTAGACCGCATGAGAAGGGGACCGGCTTGTGATTTAAAGTATTGACGTTCGGTTCTGCATAACCAACCGCCCATTGCCTTGTTTCAGATGTGCTAAGAAATTTAGTTGGTCACCGGTGTTGCGTAACGCGAATCTGATACAGCAGTGAATCGTACAAGGCACTTTCTGTAGCGGAATTCGATACTGTACTGGCCCCTACGCCAAAAGGACCAAGATCCCACAATATAATCGACATTCGTTGTGCATTGTGAAGAAGTCGTCAAAATGGGTAGCGTGGCTGGAACGACGAAGCCGGCCCTGCAAGCGCATGCCAGCCGAAACTCACGCCAGGGGAGAAATCCTTCGCCCAAAAACACCACACCATGGCTTGCTCTCGAAACCTACGCAACATGCAACAAACATCCCTGCAGTGGACACGACGATGCACTAAATACCACATGATTATCCGAAGGGTCCCTTAGTCGCATTGTGTGATGTTTTGGAAGTCAAGCCGTCGCTACAAACTCGGCGGGACTTCGACCAGCCGTGTCAGCAAAACACCGATGGGCGTTGTGGTTGGGCGTTGTGGTGCATGTCCAGAGACAATGGTTTTACCATTCCTCCGGCTGTGAAGAAAGTAGTGGCAGTCCCTCGTTGATAGATGATCCTGCCCTGTGGATCATACGCGATGATGCTGGACTTGAACTAGTACTGCCGTATTCTTACTGGTAAACCTAACGTTTCTTCTGGTTCTACTGTTCTCTTTTGCCAATACTTGCTATCGTGACTGAGTAAAAGCGTAGATAATAAAAGCCGAGGTCATGCTTAGGCTTGTTCGATTTTTCAATGTTAGGTACACTTGGTACGCCTTACGCCCTGCTTAATACATTCCCAGACATCCTGCAAAAAGGAAACAACAACAAAAACTCCCAAGCCTATGCCTCTGTGGTGGCCTCCTCCTTTTGCATCTCTGCTCAAACTCCTGACTGCTAGTACAAATTTCCGGTCCCTTAGTTTGTTGAATGTTCGACGTCTCTCCATTCGCATACACCGCCCTCTCACATGAGCTCAACAGGCGGCCTCGCAGTGTGCGGGAACTTGGTGTCCACGCCCTCCATCGGGCTTACATCGCCAGGGGTCTCCGTGGTATCCTCAACCTCAATCGCAGGCAGCGCAGGAGAGTCGCCGTGATCCTCGGGGTGGTAGACTACCGTGCCAGTACCCGAGCGCGTTCTTGTGGTGATCATCCTTGGTTCTTCCCGGCGGTTGTCGTCTTGGATATCCATAGCGTCCATGGGCCCGGGTCTAGCCTGCAACTTGCTAAGAGCGGTAGCCAGATCTTCGGCGTGGACTTCTTTGTTTGGTGGCTCCTCGTCGCGCATCGTCCAGCCCATGGGAGGTGAGGGCGGAGGGCTGATGAAGAAGAGCTTGTCGCTTTTGGGTAGGTGGAGGTATTTTTCCTCGTCGCCGATCTTCGTCTGGGTGCCAAAGTAGACTCGCACGCGGTTTCCGAGAACAGACTCGCCGTCTAGGACTTGTCGGATCGCGATGGCATCTTCAACAGTGTAGAAAGAGACGACGATACGGCGGAAAGATTTGAGTGGGGCGAAGATGTGGATTGTGGCGTGTTCGTTGATGGCGGTGGAGATGGATTCGAGGACTGCCGAGGTGAAGATCTCGAGGGATTGAAGGTTGGTGATCAGGAGGGTGTTGCTAGGCGGCGTTGGTTGTGAGAGAGGTGGGAGGTCTGAGAGGTCGAGCGACATGCTTGGAGAGTGGCGCTTGGTGGGAGGAGTGGGCATGTGCATGGCTGCCATGGTGTGTTGAGTTGTGTTGTGAAAGGGAGGTTGCTGAGGTGGGAGGAAGTTCAGGTGTTTGTGTTGGTAGGATGCGAAGTGAAGTGTCGGATGGCAGGAGAGATGGCGTTCAGTTGATGTACAAGTACATGTCGGGCGTTGATTCTAGAATTGAGGCACAGCTGTGCTTTGACTTTGACATGTGCTGCGGCCAGTCGTCGTCGTCCAAGCGTCGCTGACGTCTGAGAGGCTGAGCAAGCAAGAGCAAGAGCGGGAAGCCCGGAAGGGGCGGGGGACTGTAAGTGAATTGAAAGCACAGGCGTGTGGCTGAGGCCTGACCGACACGTGACTGTGGCGAAGACTGCCACGTGACTCGCGCATGATGCACGTGATAGTTACTCTTTTAGGCCAACACCAGACTGCCTAATGCAGGTCGTTCCGAGGCAAGCGAGAAGCATGGCGATATGCAAGAAGGTGGAATCGGCAGCGGGTGACAGGACACGCGATCGCACAGGAAGGCCGGAAGTCGTCGGGCCGAAGAGATCGGATCTACCGCCAGACGCGGCTTGTGCCATCATCAACCGTCGCGACTCAATCCGACGCCCTGATTGGTGCATGGTGTGAGATGCGAGTGGAGTCTGCAATGCCCTGATTCCCTGAATAATGCATACTGCACACTGTAACCAGCATTATTACATAGGAGCACCCAGCATTTCGCGTGGACGTGGGACTACCTTCCTACCGGGTCCTTCAACTTCTCACCACAGTGCACCCTCGCATATGAAGCGCGGGCCTATCAGCTCGCCTTATAATTACTTACTTGCCTTGATCTGCTGCCGAAACTCACCACTAGGCCATACTCCTTCGACCTCACTTCTCTCTCATACGCCCGTAGTCCTCTACCAAAACTTGCACTAACGTTTCTGCCTCTGTTCCTTCTCACCCACCACTCCCACCTCCACTCCCACTCTTCCCCACTACACTACCACACTACTTAGATACACATCACAATGGATCAGCCACAGCCACCAGAGGAGGGTCCAGATCTCCACAACCAAGGAGCCTTGGCGGCACAGGATGATTTCTCCAGCGAGAGCGGCGACTCAGGCTACGGCGACGAAACAGCTCTATCAACAGCCTCACTTCAGTCCAGCATTTTCGACTACGAAGAGGAGCACGGCCGGTCTTACCACGCCTTTCGCCGCGGCAAATATGTCATGCCCAACGACGAACGCGAGCAAGAACGCATGGACATGCACTACCACAGCTTGCGCCTCGCCCTGCACAACCGCCACTGGATAGCCCCAATCCACGAGCCCAAATCAATCCTCGACGTCGGCACCGGCACCGGAATCTGGCCCATGGACGTTGCCGACGACAACCCCAGCACCCAAATAATCGGCATTGACCTCTCGCCCATTCAACCCACCGCCGTGCCACCCAACGTGCAATTCCAAATAATGGACGCCGACGAGCCCTGGGACGGCCTGGAAGACCGCTTCGATTACGTTCACACGCGCCTAATGAACGGCTTCAGTATCAAGTCCTGGCCATTCTTCTACCAGCAAGCCTTCCAAGCCCTGCAGCCCGGCGGCTGGGTGGAAAACCAAGAATTCGAAGTCGTCTTCGGCTGCGACGACGGCTCGCAGCCTGCCGACAGCCCCAGCGTGCGCTGGGCAGAGCTCTGGAACCAAGGCATCAGCAACTTCGGGCTAACGGGGCGCTGCTACCCGGAGAAAATGAAGGAGCAGATGGAGGAGGCCGGTTTCATCAACGTGCACTGGAAGTTCTTCCGCATGCCCATCGGCTCGTGGCCGAAAGACAAGACTCTGCGGCAGTCCGGGCTGTTCAATCTCATCGGCTTTGTAGACGGCATCAGCGGGCTGAGCCAGAAGGTCTTCACGCACGGTCTCGGCTGGTCCATCGAGGAGATGGAAGTGCTCCTGATGCAAGTGCGGGACGAGTGTAAGAACCGAAAAGTGCATGCATATTTCCCCATGTAAGTTTGGAAAGATGTCCTGTCCTGTCGTGGAGGGGAAGGAGAGAGAGAGAAGCCTTTGAGCTCAAACTCCAACAAACAGCAACCCCGGTTCTGACATTTCTCACAGATACATCGTCTACGGCCAAAAACCACCCTTGCCACCAGCATGATTGACTACGATACCCAACCCAAAGACAAAATCTACCCAAAAATCTTAACGACCATCCTTTCGGGCACAACTCACACGTCCCATTCAAATCTCGGTTCATATCTGCCTAGAGTGGGGAGAAAATGAGGTACCCAAAGAATTCGTATTGCCTTTTCCATTCCTCATGTTTGTTGTTTTAGAATTGTAAATATATTTTGTAATAGCCCGAGGGTTTGTTTTCGCAAGCTACTTGGGGTTTCTCTTCGTACACCTCAACCTAAATTTGGACGAGACAGCAACGAATGTAAAAGCAAAGAAAAAAGAAGGGAAAAAAAACCAGAGAACACGTCGAGCACGCATGTTGCTTTCTTACGAATGATACCAACGGGCATCACAATAAGATCACTGTTGGTGGCTACCTACCTACTTGTACCTACTTACCTACCTACAGATTAAGCCTATATCAGACGTACGAGAACACTGGGTGCCTGCAAGGTACTAACGTGTACAGTTCGAAGTCTGGAAAATCCAGATGGAAAGACTTGGGATGGCGCGGACAAAATAAATGAGCCAAAAGAGAGAGAGAAAAAAAACACCGTTTCAATGCCCCTGGTTTATTTACTTGCTCGCTAATGAGCAACAAAAAAAAGTCATGCATCTCTATGTACAATTACGAAGGCTAGAGGGAAACCGTCGATCCAGGCACTCGACACAATTCCTCTTTCCTTCTTTGTTCCGACAAAACATCGACACTAGATCCCAAAATCCTGGATTTCACCCTCAGGACTTCCACAGACGTCTCCTTACAACTTGGCGCTCAGCACCGTGCGCATCCTCTTCTCGACCGCCTCGAGGTACTCGCCAGTTGTCACGTACTCGTCCTTCTTGCCGCAAGCGATGGCCAGGTCCTTGGTCATGATGCCCTGGCTGTCGACGACGTGGACGCACGCCTCCTCGAGGCTCTCGGCGAACTTGACGACTTCGGGTGTGCCGTCGAGCTCGCCGCGCTTGGCAAGACCGCGGGTCCAGGCGAAGATGGAGGCGATGGGGTTGGTGGAGGTGGGGTTTCCCTTTTGGTGCTCGCGGTAGTGGCGCGTGACGGTGCCGTGGGCGGCTTCCGCTTCGAAGGTCTTGCCGTCGGGGGTCACGAGGACGGAGGTCATGAGGCCGAGGGAGCCGAAGCCTTGGGCTACGATGTCGGATTGGACGTCGCCGTCGTAGTCTGGAAATCTGTTAGTGGGATGTCATGGGGATTAATTTGTGAGGAAATTGGAACGCACTCTTCATGGCAATTAGCATGCCGCCCTCGGACTTGATCATCTGCGCGACCATGTCGTCGATCAGACGGTGCTCGTACCACAGACCCTTGGACTCAAACTCCTTTCTGTAAGTGGTCTCGTAGATTTCCTGGAAAATGTCCTTGAAGTGACCGTCGTACTTCTTGAGAATGGTGTTCTTGGTCGACATGTACATGGGCAGCTTCAGGTTGAGCGCGTGCTTGAAGGAAGCGTGCGCGAAACCTTCAATGCTCTCAGAGGTGTTGTACTGCGTCTGCGCAACGCCGCCCTTGTGCTTGTCGGTGAACTCGAAGACCTGAATCGCTTCGGGCTTGCCGCCCTTGGGTGTGAAGACCATCTCGAGCTTGCCAGCGCCCTCGATCACCTTGTCCTTGGCGCGGTACTGGTCGCCAAAGGCGTGGCGGCCGATCACTATGGGCTTCTTCCAGCCGGGCACCAGGCGCGGCACCTTGGGGATGACGATGGGTTCGCGGAACACTGTGCCGCCGAGGTGGTTCCTGATGGTGCCGTTGGGCGACAGCCACATCTGCTTGAGCTTGAATTCCTCAACACGCTGCTCATCCGGGGTGATAGTGGCGCACTTGACGCCGACGCTGTATTTCTTGATTGCCTCTGCGGCGTCCAGAGTGACCTGATCGTTGGTCTCGTCGCGGTAGGGCAGGCCCAGGTCGTAGTACTTGAGGTCGATGTCCAGGTAAGGGTGGATGAACTTGTCCTTGATGTCCTGCCAGATGATGCGGGTCATCTCGTCGCCGTCCAGCTCGACGACGGGGTTCTTGACCTTGATCTTGGGGATTTGAGAAGCCATGGTGCGGCGGTGGGTGATTCCAGCGGCGATGGGACGTGAGAGGGTGGAGGGTTTGGCGAAGGAGAGGACGGGTTGGCGGTTTGCTTGGGCGAAGCGCGAGACGAATGGACGCAGAGAGGACATGATTAGTTGGATTTAATCCAGCGAGTAATGACGTCCCGGAAGGTGTAGGGAGTGGACTGGACTTTCTGAGGAAGCTATCGGGAAATCGGGAAGAAGACTGGTCAGGACCTCGGCCAAAGCGGTCTTCTTGAATGATGTCGAAGCTCTTGTCCGAGCCCTTCAGTCAACGCGGGGAAGCGACACCGGAGGAATATCATCTTTTAGCCTGCGCAGCATCTCCGCTCTCTACCAACCACTGAACATGTCGCCGAAGAAGCACCCACGCCCTGCGACTCTGCCACCAGTCCGCGGTCTGAGCACTCATCGTCGACCTGATAACCGCCGCCGATGTCTCATACCGAATGCTAAGACCTTGGAGGGAGGGGAAGGAGTCACGCGACTTCTCTACAGCGGTATTCATCATCAATATTGACACTCATATATGCGCTGCAGCTGCACGGCACTCCCGCATCATCACATCCCACTCTCTTCACGCACCCTATCCTGGCTTGCATGAAGAACCTGTCGCGTTGTGACCTAGCTAGGACAAGCCGCCGAGATGACAGGCCCGGAAGTCTTACATGAAGACTGAATCTCGAATGCTGCACTTTCACATTGTGCATGTCGGCAAGACTCTTCAACAGACTCCTGCAAATGGCACAAGGCCTGATAGGCGGCCAGATCATTCGGCACTGGTTTCAAAACATCTGGTAGGCTGATGTGGCTGTTCATCCGTGGCTGCTATCAATTCACTACATGCAAAAACTTCCCAAGAAGAATCGCACTTCACGGTAGCCATGATGGCTCTCTTGCTCCTACCTTATACATCACGAGACCGTTCTCCACAACCAGATGGCTGCACTCACACGTCACGTGGACTGCCTGGACCTCACATTCCTCAAGGCTTCTGCTGGAGATGGAATGCCGCTAACCACAAAGCAGCGACGGAAACCATGTGCGACAGGGCCCTGACGTAGTATAGCCATTCGTCTCTTGGTCTACCATCTGGAATGTGGTCTCCAAAACGAAGAGGCTGGTGTAAAGTATTACAATAGCTCTGTTTGATTGTATGTTTTCCTCATGTGCCTCGACACAACTAGTTCTGCACAAATCCGCAACGTCGATCTACCAACCTCCCATTGTTCAACTTCTCGACTTACCACACTCAACTGGATCATTCGAAAAGCGGTTGGCCACCAACACCGTCGACAAGGACCATCGTGTCAAGTTCTGTCCGAACCCTCTCGACTCCATGGCTTCTCTCCGACAACCAGCATCGGTCCCAGTCCGGCCTACGAACAAAGACTCCGACTGGTCAAGCTTCTGCAACAATGTCTTTGAGGAATATCTCGATGACGACGACCTCTTCGGCATTGGTGCCCACGACTCGCGGAGGTTGAGCTCCTCAGACGACTCGGGCAAGAATCTCTTTGATTTCTCAGGGTCTTCAGAACAAAGCAACCAGACCGATGGAACCTCGCCTATACCTTCCTGGGAGCACGCGGGCCTCTACACCCCGGTATTGGAGGCTCAGCAGCCTCAAGCAAAGGAGAGCGTGAGCTTCTGGCAGCGCACCCTGATGGCGCTCGAACAGAATGCGGCAGAATCCGAACAAAAGCAGCAGGTCTTGCGCACGACAAAGTCACATCCCGACTTCTTGAGCCTTGGAGGCCATCCATCTCCTCCCGCCATCCCTGATTCGCCAACGGACCAATCACTTTCCGTTCAGCGCCGTCGGGTTTCTCGTCCTCCTGCCGCAAACGGAAAGAAAACGTCAGCGACCTCAGCAACTCGGTCAGTCTCGCGCGGCCGGCCGACAGGTGTATCGAAGACTCCCTCATCAGCTGCGGCTGTCAACCCTTATGGGACCATTCGCAAGACCAGCGCCTCTCCACACAAGATGATGAACCCGTCGCGCTATCGTGCGGGCTTCAAAGATGTATGGGCCGACAAACTTCAACACAGCGGCAACACCACAAAGTATCAGCTCCACGTGCCATCGCATGCGAACAATCGGCCTATGCTCCCGGCATCGCCGCCGCCTTCGGCCAGAGTCACACAAGATGACTTTGCTGCTTTCGGTTCACCATTGACCTCAGCACAGTTTGCTCCGTTTTACGATGCGGAAATATCACCTCTGACAACATCGTTCCAACAACAGGCTCGAATTTTCACCCCAATTGCATCTCCCTTATTCGAGCCGCAGGACGATGTCTCGTACTTTGATGCCGTGCCAGCAGTTCCAGCTGTCCCCATGAACTTCTATGGCTCGCAGGTCGTGCCACTCAACGACACGAGTCCCACACTTCCAGAGAGAACGTCCTCGCTGGTTGCCAATAGGATTGGCTCCTTCGACTTCGGCTTTGGGAGCACATCGAATGAGCCTGAGAGCTGGAATACAAACACACTCTTGGAAAGTACAGCACCACAGTATGCCAATGCTGTCTACCCGGATCCGTTTGCAGGACTTGATGGCACCATCGTTCCTTCGATAGAACAACACGATCCCCTTTCCGCCGGTCTAGGAATCAGCTGTAATCCTGCGGCTCTGATTTCACCAACATACAGCAACATGGCCGACATTGCCCCTCTTCCGACCACAGAATATCATCAAGTCGCCATAGCCCCCATGTACACCAGTAGAGTACCTCACGGTCTCCCAAGCACTCCACACCGCCGCTCACGCACCCGCTCAGACTCCCGTTCGCCAGGCCCGCCTCTTACCGAGCCCCGTAGTGGTGCTCGCCGCAACACCCGCGGTCCATCCACTTCTCGCTCTCGCTGCACTTCTCGACATCGCCGTGCAAAATCTACCAACGCCACTCCTCGCCAAGCCACCACTACGGACCGCAGTGGTTTTGTCAACTACACTCCACACGACAGCGGCAAGATCCTCAACGGCGTGGCTCCTTCGGGTAGCTCTAAGACGAAAGCCAGACGTGAGAAGGAGGCTGCTGACAAAAGGAGAAGGTTGAGTCAGGCGGCTGTCAGGGCTGTGGTCGAAGCCGGTGGTGACTTGGACGGTCTGGAGAGGGCGGGTCTGTTGGCTTAGATTTTCGGACGAGATCTTCCTTATACAAAGAGAGTGACTATCTACAGAAGCAGTCGGCGTTTGGCATGTGATGATGATGATTTGGGCTTTGAGCATCATGGGGTTGTCAAGCTGTTTCGGTTGGAATGTGCATACAGCCACGGTCTTGTGAGAATGAAGCATTTTCTAATGGATTATTGTACTTTTTCGATCTGAATCATACCCCTGAGCCTTACTATACCGTTGACACGATCTTTCACACATGTTGACTGAAGAAGATGGCATGTGGCCTTAACACCAACCCGAACCCTGATCGCACATCATCAAACCTAATTTTGGTGGGGCCGGTTTCGGTGACGAATGTTGGCGATCGACTTTGACGCATCGAACGTGTGGAAAACAATTCGATTTGCCATTGAAGCAACAAGATCCGAACATTACATTGCTCTTTCCAGATCTCATACCCATCATGGCCACTACATTTCCACCACCTCCCGTCAACACCATTGGTACAATGTCGTCTCCTCTTCCCTTCACGATCAACAACTAACACCCTTGTCAGACTGGGACAATGTCGGCTTCAAGGTCCGTGAGGGTGAGTTCTACACTTCTTATTGATTTCTCACAAGAGCCTGGTATTGATTCTCTCTACTGTAGTCAACGGTCACATTGAATCCACCTACTCGGTCAAGACTGGCAAATGGACCGCTCCGGAGTTTGTCGAGTCACCTTTCATGCGTATCCACGGCATGGCACCCGGCCTCAACTACGGCCAGCAATGCTACGAGGGCCTGAAAGCCTACCGCTCTCCTGATGACAAGACTATCAACGTCTTCCGTCCTCAGCAGAACGCCGAGCGCATGCAGCACTCTGCTTCCGCCATCTCAATCCCCCACGTCCCGGTCGACCACTTCCAGCAGTGCGTCCAGCTTGCCGTCAGCTTGAACGCCGAGTACGTCCCTCCTCACCGCACAGGATCGGCCATGTACATCCGTCCTCTTCTGTTTGGTAGCTCTGCACAGCTGGGCTTGAGCCCTCCCGAGGAGTACACTTTTGTCGTCTTTGTCATGCCGACTGGTGTGTACCATGGCGTTCACCCCGTTGACGCCCTGATCCTCGAGGACTTCGACCGCGCTGCTCCCAATGGTACTGGAAGTGCTAAGGTCGGTGGCAACTACGCGCCTGTGCTCCGCTTCAGCGACAAGGCCAGGGGTGAAGGATTTGGCATTACTCTCCACTTGGACAGCGCCACCAGGAGTGAGATTGACGAGTTCTCCACTTCCGGCTTCATCGGTGTCAACGGTACCCCCGAGAAGGGTATCACCATTGTTGTCCCCGACAGCAAGAACGTGATCAAGAGTGTCACCAGCGACAGCGTGTGCCAAATCGCAAAGTCTCTCGGCTGGAAGGTTGAATGCAGACCGGTAAGTCTTGGGCCCGATTGAGATTTAAACCGTTGTCGCTTTCCCATCTAACGCCAATTCCCCACCACAGATCAAGTACGAAGAAATCTCCTCCTTCGACGAGATCATGGCTGCCGGCACCGCCGCAGCTCTCGTCCCGATCAAGAGCATCACTATGCGATCTCGCAACGACAAGTTCGAGTTCCAGGGCGGTAGCGATGAGCCCGGCCCCGCCTGTGTCAAGTTCCTGGAGCAGCTCCAGGGTATCCAGCGTGGTAAGATCGAGGACCAGTTCGGTTGGTGCCAGTCTGTCAAGCAGTACACTGCTGGCAAGGACTACCAGATGCAGAGTGGTGCTGCCGGTGCTGGTGCTGGCGATGCGAAGTCTGTTGGCCAGATGCCTTGATTGGGTTCAAAGAAACATGTCATATATAACGCTATCGACGAAGTTAGCGATTCACATGAGCCATTTGGGATGAAAACTCCAAGTAACGCTAAAAACATATAACAATCATCACAACATATCGCTTTCTTGACACAGTCGTCCTGACTACAGTACTGTATGTACGAACAACATCATCGGACCAGCCGTCTGTTCATTCCCAAATTTTCACAACTCGCTTGTTGTTCCCTCGATACATAACTCAGTGGTATATCATTAAGTAGTATATTGTACATTCACAACACCCCTTCTCGTCAAGTCACCGTAATCTTCATCCTGACGGTTCCTTGGTCCCCCGGAACTCCAGCCGTTATGCATCCGCGGCGCCGCGGCCACCTGGATGCACGTCCCCATTCCACCATCTCGGTCGGTCACTTTTATGCTTTTGCATCACCACAGCTCTGACATCAGGCCGCGGCATCCGTGATCAACTGATAACGCTTTCTCCAAATAAACATGGGTATTCCCCAACTATCGTGCCGAAGCACCATGTCTTCATCCGTGACGTTGGATCGCCAATTGCACGTCTTTCCGCCGGGCTGATACAATGGCTCTCTCAACACGAGCGGGAATGGGCAGCGTTCGTCGCGCCTTGCTCTCTTCTTCTTCGCCTTACCAGAGCCAAGCTCTAACCGGAACTCGATCGCAATGGGCATTCAATGTCGTCGCCGCGGGAAGACAAAGGAGGGATATCTCTCTGCAAGCTCTCGACGAGAGGAAAGGAGGTACGCGACACAACCTAATCATCGATCATAAACTACCCACCAACCTCGTCTTCCTCCAAAGAAGAATGCGACATTACATGACATGACAAAACATGACAAGACAACGACTCTGCTCACACCGACGCTAACTCCTAACCAACCCACCAGACCGCCAACGCATCATAGTCCTCGGCTCCGGCTGGGCAGGCTACACCCTCTCCCGCGACCTAGACCCCAACAAATACCAAATCGTCGTCGTCTCCCCGCGCTCCTACTTCGTCTTCACGCCCCTCCTGGCCTCCACCTCAGTCGGAACCCTCGAATTCCGCTGCGCCCTCGAACCCACGCGCGCCCGCAAAGGCCTCAGCCACGGCCCGCAGTTCTTCCAGGGCTGGGCGGACGGCGTGGACTTGGGCAACCGCGTGCTGCAGATCGAGGAGACGGTCGAGGATCCCGCGCAGAGCGTTGCGCTCGCTGGGGAGAAAGGTGTGGGGGATGTGCAGGGCAAGCGGGCCAAGGGAAAGGTGTTTGAGATGGGGTGGGACAAGCTGGTTGTTGCCGTGGGGTGCTATTCGCAGACTTTTGGGACCAAGGGGGTTAGGGAGAATGCGTACTTTTTGAAGGATGTCGGGGATGCGAGGCGGATTCGCAATCGGTTGTTGAGTTGTTTCGAGACTGCTAGTTTGCCGACTACAAGCGAGGAGATGAAGAGGATGTTGTTGAATTTCGCGGTTGTGGGCGGTGGGCCTACGGGGATTGAGTGGAGTGCTGAGTTGTGCGATATGATCGAGGAGGATATGAAGAAGCTGTATCCTGAGTTGGTCGGATATGCGAAGGTTTGTCTTGGACCAGCCTTGGTTATGGCTCATCGAACATTACACAGCTAACCGCAACAACAACAGATCACAGTCTACGATGTCGCCCCCAAAGTTCTCAGCATGTTCGACGAGAAACTCGGCTCCTACGCCCTCAGCCACTTCAAGCGCCGCGGCATCGAGATCCGAACCTCGCACCACGTCAAAGAGCTACGAGCCGGCGTCCCCAGCGCCCTGAAAGACAGCGTCCGCGACACAGCCGGCTGCTACACGCTCGACTTGAAAGAGGAAGGCGAAGTGGGCGTCGGCATGTGCGTCTGGAGCACCGGCTTAATGATGAATCCATTTGTCGAGCGCCACCTTCAAGACAAAGTGGCGCTGCACGAAAAGACGCACGGGATCCTAACCGACGACCGCCTGCGAGCCAAGGCGCCCGATGGCAGCGTGATGGAGCACGTGCACGCTCTAGGGGACTGCGCTGTTCTCGAGGGGACCGCTTACCCTGCTACTGCGCAGGTTGCGAACCAGAAGGCTGGATGGTTGGCCAAGCGCTTGAATAAGGGCGATTTGGACTCTCAAGGTTTCACTTACAAGAACTTGGGCGTCATGGCTTATGTGGGGAATTGGAATGCTATCATGCAGACTGAGGGCGGGGATGTTAGTGGCAGGGTTGCTTGGTTTATTTGGCGAGGTGCTTATCTGGCCAAGTCGGTCAGCTGGAGGAACCGGATCCTTATTCCGGTCTATTGGTAAGTGCATGCATGCTCTGTCTTGCGGTGTTTTCTGTCTTGAACGATACTGACGATTGGGTTTAGGTTCGTCAACTGGGTCTTTGGACGCGATATTTCGAGGTTCTGAGCGGACAACATTGAAAGGTGTTGACTCGAGTGAGAAACGATACATGTAGAAATGGGTTGGCGGATGTCGTCAGCTTGGAGTACCTGCACTGAATTAATATATACACACTCTCCATGCCTGACTACTTTCTTCAGCTTTCGAAGATCTTGGTTCCACCCAGATCGATCGTCGACTGTCATGTGGCTCGTCTCTAGTAGCAGCGATCGCCGTCGTTGCTCAGAAGTAGATGATGTGATGAGGTTTCAAATATCGAATGCGTTCACTGCCGATTTGCTCTCCCCGTCTAGTGATGTCGACTGCTGATGCTCCGAGGGTCGATACGATGAGTGTCATATCGACAACAAACTAATGGAACTTGTGTGAACGAAATCGTCAATACAAAGCTGCTCGCAGCCAAAAACACAAACTGTTACCATGGGTATCAAAATGAACCTTCCTTCTCTCTCCCTCCCCATGATTCCGTTTCTTCAAGACAAGCCTGAGAAGACATGCCTCGCAGCGACTTGATCACACTCGACGGCATCATTCTCACCCCTCTACGTGGACTCCTTTTTGTGGCCCAGGCCAAGCGCAGCCTTGCCCCGTTCAATCAAGCCCGGCTTCTCGTGCCCGTCCTCGCCTTTGCTGACAGAACGCTCCTTCTTCGCCTTCTGCTCGCCCGTGCCGAGAGTAACCATGTTTCCCTCGCCACCGCGACCCCAGTGGTAAGTGCCAGTTGTGGGTTCGGGCTTAGCGTGGTGACCGGGAGCGTCGACGTCTTGCGCCAGGCGCGCGTTGTCCGGGTTATCGTTGGAGACGATGTTGCCCTGGCCTGGTAGTCAAAATTAGTATAGTGATCGTAGGCGCATAGCTGGGAGGAAGGGAACGGGTTGCGCACCGCCTCTGCCTGTGGTGTAGTTTTGCGACTTGATCGTCGGGGTCTGGAGATCGTTGGCGTCGACGTCGTTGGGACCGGCGGCGTTCATGTTGCCTGCGCCTCCTCTGCCGTGAGACATGCTGCGTTTGTTGCCGGTTTGTTCGTGGGACTTGGTTCTCTGGAGAGGGTCCATGGTGGTGCGCGGGGTATGAGAGGGATAGTAATATACAGGATGCTTGATGCGATGCGATGCAATGCTTGAGCGGGCTGCAGGAAATACGCGAGATGGCTTGCAGTAGGGCGGTTGGTCTTGATAAGGGAGAGGGGTGGCAGTGGAAGGAGAGAGAGATAGCAATATAAGTTACGAGAAGGGTTGGGTGGTTGGTTGGCTTCGAGGCCGCCGCATTCACTCTGCTTGGAATGCCCAGAGCAAAGTCGACGTCATGCCCAGACCTGCAGTTCACCAGATCTCCGGCGCAGGATCGGATGACTGCAGCATGCATCAGCTGGTGACTGCGGCCAAGAATACGCGACCCGACGACGAGGTGAGTACGACGTGACCGACTCCACCGTGCAGTCTTCTCCCTCGAACAAAACATCGTGAGGCTCCGCCGTCGAGAGTTTGGTAGACCGGTTTCCTGGGCCCGTGCTGTGCGATACTGCGATAGGGCGTTGCCGCACCCCTCTGATTCGACCATCCCGCACGGCTCACTGATAGAGCCACTTCGGCCACGCTGTCGGTGACTACTACCGCACTCTGCGCATGCAACTCCGGTCGATCGCATCCCGACAAGCCTATTCTCCCACCTGCAAACCATCCACCATGGCCGCCCCATCTGCACTCCGCACTCTGGAGGCTCTGCCCCGCCTGTCTTGGACTGCCAGCAGCATCCGTCCCTCAGCAACCGCATCACTCGCAGGTCATGGCTTTCAACAACAGAAGCAATACCAGTCTCCGACAGCCCGCACCACTGCAACTTCTGCCATAGCCAGACAGCGCTGGAGCGCCCGTCGAATCCCGCCCATCTCACAGCAACATGCCTCCGATCGCGCATTCTCCTCCACGCCTGCCATGGCCAAGGACCATCACTTCGACACCCTGAAGTTCGTCCAGCGTCTGCAGGCAGAAGGCTTCAGCGAAGCACAGTCGGAAGCAATGATGAAGGTCCTGTCAGACGTCATCGAAGAGTCGATTCAAAACCTCACACGCACGATGGTGCTCCGCGAAGACCAGGAAAAGGCAACATACACGCAAAAGGTCGACTTCGCCAAGCTCCGCTCTGAACTACTGAGCGCAGACAGCACCGAGTCCAGCCTGACCCGCGCATCGCACGAGCGTCTCACGAATGATCTGGCAAAATTGAACTCGAGGTTAAGGGATGAAGTGCAGCGGACACAGTCTAGCGTCAGGCTGGACCTGAACTTGGAGAAGGGTAGGATAAGGGAAGAGGCGAACAGCCAGGACCTGAAGATCAAGGAGACGGAGACTAGGATTGAGCAAGAGACTGCTGCGCTGCGGGAGAGGTTGGAAGCGGTCAAGTTCAGTACGCTGCAATGGTTGATGGGTGTGTGCACGGGTACTGCTGCCATCATTCTTGGTGTGTGGAGGCTGTTGATGTGAGGGGTATTTTCGTTTGTTGCTGGTTGCATAAGGAAAAGCTTCTACTAGAAAGATTTGAGATGCATGGCTAGGTCGTTCAGACGGTAGGGAATATCCGGCCGTGTTCCACTTCGCACAGTCAGGCACAGTATCTCAAGGCCACCAAGCAATTTATGGCTCTTGACCACAGTCACACACAACACAACATACTTGACATTCTCAACTCCTAAGCATCGTCGAAGTCACCTGGAGGCGCTACGAGGAAATGTACTCAGCTGCGCACCTTGTCTGATGTCCTTCAAGACGCAAAATTCCACAGCCTACAGACTTTTGTTCGATCCAGCTGGAATAAATGTCATATACGGAGGCTTATAAGTTAGATCTTCCTCTTCTACGCAACAATAATGTCGTTGAATCTAGTTTTAAGGTTTCGATGCCGCCTTACCGAGACGTGGGGGCGGCCACGCTAGTACTTGCCTGCGCGAGCTTCAAACATGTGCGCAAGCAGAGCACCTTTGCGCCAGCGCTATCAACCTCTTCAACACAACATCAACTTACACGAAGATGGACGTACCGCCACCTCCTCCCCCTCCTCCTCCACCATCAGATGTCGTGCCGCCGCCTCCGCCCTCTGACCTCCCACCACCACCTCCTCCAAGCGATCTCCCACCTCCACCACCTCCGATCGAGGAGCCCTCGAAAAAGCGCAAGCTAGGATGGGGTGCCAAACCCAAGGCTCAACCGCTTAACATTGAGGAGCTTCTGGCCAAAAAGAAGGCAGCAGACGAAGCGGCCGCGAAGCCAAAGTTTTTGTCAAAGAAAGAACGCGAAAAGCTCGCTCTAGAGAAGCGGGAGAAGGAGGTCGCCGCGAAGAAGCCAGCGCACGGAGCCAATGGACCTGTACATGTGCAGGAGCAACAGTATCAACAGCAGAGTAAGGCTGCGCCAACCGGGCCACGAGCCATGCGCGGACAGCAACAGAGGTTGCCGGCCAAGGGCTATGATTTGCCATCCAAGGGTTACGACTTGCCGAACAAGGGCTACGACATGAAACCACCACCGGCTCCCAGGAACGTGTCAATCGTAGACGGACCGCAGTCGAAGAAGCCAAAGGATGCAGATGTGGAAACAACAATGATCAGGCAGCGGTACATGGGAGCCGACACGCAAGTGTCATCATTCTCGGCCAAGAAGAAGAGAAAGAGGACGACGGAGAAGAAGTTCAACTTCGAATGGAACACAGAGGAGGACACAAGCCCGGATTACAATCCTATCTACAACAAACGCGCTGAGCCCAACTTCTTCGGACGTGGAAAGCTAGGCGGTTTCACAGACGACATGACCCAGGAACAAGTACAGAAATACGCTGCTTCCCTGGCGGAGCGTGACCCTGAACTCGGCCCACAGCGTGCCGCACAGTTCCTGGAAATGGAGCGCAGACGACGCGAGGAGGGTGGCAGAAATGGAATCGACATACACTGGAGCGCAAAGCCTTTGGAAAAGATGCGGGAGAGAGATTGGCGTATCTTCAAGGAAGACTTCAACATTGCTACCAAAGGTGGCAACATTCCCAATCCGATGCGCAGTTGGAAAGAATCCGGCCTGCCAAGTCGCTTGTTGGAGATCGTGGATCAGAATGGCTACACGGAGCCTTCAGCTGTGCAAAGAGCTGCTATTCCAGTCGCTTTGCAGTCTCGCGACTTGATTGGTGTTGCTGTGACTGGTTCGGGTAAAACAGCCGCGTTCCTCCTACCCTTGCTGGTCTACATTTCAGAGCTCCCTGAACTTGACGAATTCACAAAGAACGACGGTCCGTACGCGATTATCCTGGCACCAACCCGTGAGTTGGCACAGCAGATCGAGATCGAAGCGAAGAAGTTCGCTACACCTCTGGGCTTTAAATGTGTTTCCCTCGTCGGTGGTCACAGTATCGAAGAACAATCTTACAACATGCGAGATGGTGCCGAGATCATCATTGCCACACCAGGTCGTCTCGTCGACTGCATCGAGCGCCGCGTTCTCGTCCTCAGCCAATGTTGTTACATCATCATGGACGAAGCCGATCGAATGATTGACATGGGTTTCGAGGAGCCCGTCAACAAGATCCTCGACGCGCTCCCCGCCAGCAACGAAAAGCCCGACACAGACGACGCAGAGAACCCCATGGCAATGGCCCGTCACCTAGGCGGCAAAGACCGCTACCGCCAAACGATGATGTACACAGCAACCATGCCTTCAGCAGTCGAGCGCATCGCTCGGAAATACCTCCGTCGCCCCGCCATCGTCACAATCGGCAACGTAGGCGAAGCCGTCGAAACCGTCGAGCAACGCGTCGAATTCGTCCAGGGCGAAGACAAGCGCAAGAAACGTCTCGCGGAACTCCTGCACTCGCAGGAATTCAAACCCCCGATCATCGTCTTCGTCAACATCAAGCGCAACTGCGACGCCATCGCGCGCGACATCCAGCGCATGGGCTTCAGCTGCGTTACATTGCACGGAAGCAAAACCCAAGACCAGCGAGAGGCGGCCCTGCTCTCCCTCCGCGAAGGCAAAACCGAAGTCCTGGTCGCCACCGATCTTGCGGGTCGCGGTATCGACGTTCCGGACGTTTCACTCGTCGTCAACTTCAACATGGCGACGAACATCGAGAGTTATACTCACCGTATTGGTCGTACGGGTCGTGCGGGCAAGCAGGGTGTTGCCATCACTTTCTTGGGCGGCGAGGATAGTGATGTGCTGTATGATTTGAAGCAGATGATCAGCAAGAGCTCGTTGTCGAGGGTCCCGGAGGAGTTGAGGAAGCATGAGGCTGCTCAGCAGAAGTCTACTAGGGGTAACAGAGGGAGGATCGAGTGAGTGTGTAAGAAGCATGTTCATTGGACGTGTGGTCGTTTGCCTGATCGATCATGTCATCGATTGTAAATCACATATGCACGCAATCTGTCTATGATGTTAACAGATGCTCTCTCAACAAGATTCCCATCAAAAGAATCTTGTGTTGACACAAGATACGTTAGGTTTGATTTTCTGAAGTTTCATACTTTTTTTTTGTCTTCGCTATCTCGTTGCCAATATCGTCATTATTCTCTACAAGATGAACCCAGCCATGCAACGCTATGCTTCCATTTCCCTCCCTTTCATTTCCACTGGTTGGGACATCATCATCCAAACAAGAATAAAAACAAGAATCCCTCCCATCATCTGGCCACTGGTACAGCCAGGTGTATGTATGTATGTCTAAAACGAGCTGAGCTGAGCTGTTGTGTATTTGGATTGATAGGTGCCTTTTTAAAATCTTTGCTTTTCTTCCTCCCTTCATCAATCCAATGCTGTCGACGTGATTGCGTATGCTTGTGTGATAGGCGTTTTTGTTCCGAACGTTTCGTCTAACCGCCATATCCGTGGAGCGTGCTTGCTGGTAGGCGTAAAGGATGTGGTCAAAAATCAAAAAACTATTTTTCTTTCTCCTCCGATCAAAAGTGTTTCCTGGATCTCGATCGATGCGCAAAGTTGACCATGGGTTTCCGGTTGTTGGACAAGACTCGCCAATGCATCAGATTCGAGGGCGAAGCAGAAGTCATCGGGACGATACATCCACGCAGATCCAATGACTCATCAGCAACCGCACGCTGGCGAGAGTGCAAGCCGAAAACGAAATTTCAGAACGTCCAGTTATGGGTGTCCCGAGCCAGCCTTGTGGATTTTCATCTTCCGGCGTGCCTTCAACAATTCGATTTCCGACTCCCATTTTTGGACGCGTGCGCCTGTCCTGCAAATAGACGTGAATGGCCGAAACAAACGATTTTCTATTTTATTTTCAAATGCCGCCAAACGAGGCCGGCTGGATCGTAGCCCGGCGGCCCTGGATCAACCTTTCCGTCTGCACATACAGACTGTCGAGGTACTGCATGGCGCGCGGGTCCTTCAGGATCTTGGCGACCTGCAAGCCGGAACTGATCAGTTGCAGGATGTTGCGGTCGTCCTTGAGCGGGCGGCTCTGGTGCTTGGCCGCGTGGCGCATTTCCAGGCTGTTTTCCAGGATTGTGATCAGTTGCTTGATCTGCCCGTTGTACAGCACGCGCGCGGGGATGCGGCGCTTGGTCGCCAGACGCTTGAGCAGGTACACCCACTCGGACCACTCGCGGTCTGCGGCGCTGCGGACGGCGCGCTTGTCCGGCTCGATGGGCACGGGGAACTGGTAGCGGGCGACGAAGTCGTAGCCGCACTGTGAGAGGCGGTCGTTGACTTTGGTCAGGATCTCGTCTTGTTCCTGCGCGTACAGCGTGATGGGCAGCTGCGGCAGATCCTCCTCTTTTGGCTCGTAGTCGCCGTCGGCCGGCTTGTCGAGGAGCTGCGAGGGACCGTCGAATTCGTCGCGGTTCGAAGGCCGGCGTTGCGGGTACGTTTTGCCGCTGCTGTGGATGCTCGTGGTGCTCGAGGCTGCTTCGCCGTAGTAGTTGTTCGGTAGGTTGTTCATTCGAGTGCTCTCTGGGGGACTGCGCTGGATGCCCTGCTGCGGGTAGTTGCTTTCCCATGGACTGTACGACTGGCTGTTGGCGGGAGACTGGTTGTTCGACTGGGGGAATTGGCCCAAGCCTGGCGAGGCAGGCCATGGCGAGCTTTCGGGATAGCTGACATTACGTCTGTTCGACCAGTCTGGGTCTGTTCCCCATCGTTGCGGCTGGTTGTTCTGATACGATCGTTGTTCGGCTGCCATGAGGCCCGGCGGATAGCTTTGATATGGCTAAGCATGCGTCGTTTGAGACAACGAGGTTGGGAACGATTGCTCAAGTGGACTTACCTCACAGCCGGTGACGGTCTTGTGGACGACCAGAGGTCTGACCTGTCGGCGGGCTGAGCAAATCGCTGCTGTCTGGGAGAGGCATTGGTAAGCCGACGAGGTCAAGATGCAAGTTGGTTGGGTAGGGTTGCATACTGCCTAGCGAAAGGCTCCTCGTGTCTGCCATATAGTGCGTTGCCGCGACGAGGGTCGTTAGGCGCATAACCCATGGGCGATATGGACGGTGGGCCCGAAGCCATGTCAAGAGTGCAGATAGTGAAAGCCAAACGAGAAGCGAGGGGCGTAAATGAAAGGATGAGCCGTGTCGTAGTGCCAGGCCGACCGAAAGCAGAAATTTGCGGCCAGAGGGAGTAAGAGTTTTGTCGTTTACGTGTGAATACCAGCCCACGAGGCTATCGAGGGGAAAATGTGGCCTCGTGGTTGACTAGCAGAGTGGAAGTGGAAGAAGGCTCCATCGCAATGCTTGAGCAGGCCCCATAGGCTAGAGGTATAGCGATGCGCAAGGGAACCCTCCTCCGGCACGCCGAAGAAAAGCGATGAAGAGGAAATATTCGAACCCAACTGCTGCCCATTGCGTAGGTTCGGGTCTCGTGGCCTCCACGCAAGGCACGCTTTGCGTCGATCTCCGCCTGGGAAATAGGCTAGGCGATCTCGCTGTGCCCACCGCACGCAGCACCAAAACCACACTAGGAACCAGAGAGAAAAAAGCTTTTGGCTGCTGCCCGCTGAACAAGGGGCCGCCAACCCTTGCAATTTGGCCTGCACCCGGTGGGTAGAACGAGACTTTGAATCAGCAGAAAAAGTCAGGGAGTAGTCCAGACAAGTGCCCGTTGGTTCGGCTAGGGCGCCGCCGCTCGGACGTATGTCTTAACGACATGGACGTGGTGGACGATACTTTCTGACTTGTCACTTACAGTAACGCTGGCGGTCCGGTTTGCCTTGCTGTGGTGCACCCTGCCAAGCTTGCAACGGCATTGATATACGCCGTGTGATGGTGCACCGGTCGCTGCCCAAGATTGCTCATATCGAAGGATCACTTCCTTGCAAAGACGTGTGCTAGACTGCTAGCCGACGAGACAAGACGGGCTGGCAGACTGCCATGCCATGCAAAAGAACAGGACAAGGGCGGGTCCAAGGAGTTGGGTAATAGGATGGAGCCTTTGCGGATGTCAAAAAGAGAATGCTCGCGTGCCGATTGGACATGGTCCCTTCCGGCGCCTCATCCTTTGAGGACCACAGCACGGACAACACTCGCGAACGCTCGCTGTCGAAAAGTCGAAAATTCCCCGGATCAAGAAGGATTGGCCCTTTGTTTGTGTTTCGCCCTATGGTGCTCACACCGACCATGTGGCGGTCCGCTTAAAAACTGTAAATATGTTTTGGTATTGGCGGCCGATTTCAGCGGTCGGCCAGCCAGTCACCCAACTCTTCCATGTCTATCGATCGCTGTAGCATATCGGGCATGCCTGCATCCATTGTACAGCAGGCCATGTGCTAGTCGAGATTATTGACAGGCAGGGCGAAGCAGGGCTGACTCGCTGATCACTAACCGAACGGCGAAATAATCATTTCTGGGGAAGCCTTGTTATGAAAACACAACTCTGATGAACTAGGGGAATGCCTGTTAGATGAGCCTCTGGTGCTGGGATTAGCTCCAAACGTAGGGCACTACTACTGCTACAAAAGAGGCCGGCGTGAATTGTTATTGAAGTGACAACGCATCAAAATTCCCACGCGTCGAACGTTTCGGCTTCCAGTTCCAGACGTTTCCGTTGCCTTTTCACTTCTGCTTGCCGCCAAGCAGCGTACCGGCCTCGTGTGATCGGTACTTGTGCTTACAATCTGATGACAGCGCCACTGACTCGGTGCTTCTCCCAAGCGTCAGGCATCCGAGCAGATAGGCGGGACTGCGGGTAGGAGGGTATACTTGACAGGGATCTCGCAATCGATCGAATACTGTACTGTAGTGTTCAGATTGGATTGCTATACAAGGCGTCAGGTTCCTGTCATTCAGAAGAGATGACAGACTGCTATAGTCAGCCATCCATGTTCCTCAGTGCGTCAAGCCGCGGAGATTGCTATTCTAGGCCAAACAAACAAGACAAAGTCAAGATCCAGATGAAATGCAGGTTATGCATGGCTTTGCGATGTGGGCTGCAAATTGGGGGCGTGGGCGTGGGGGCAGCGTTCGAACGCAAAAGTAAATTTCCTGATCACGCGCAGATGGGTTTTAAGGTTGACCTTCCACCTTCCACCTTGTAGCGAGCCAGAAGACGTGCATGGGGCTGCCGAAAGTCAGTAGGTATGTGACTACTCTTGCCTCGTTCACGCATTTATTATTAATATTACCACTTCTCGCATCACCGCGCACGGGTCATCGATCACATCGCTGCAATATCACTGCCAGCTGAGAGTCGCCAGGCAAAACTACGCGTCCTTGTTGCAGTATCCCGAAAGTGCGGTGAGCGCAGGAGAAAGGAGTCGTCGCGTGGAGGTTGAGAAAATCCCACTCTTCCTTCTCGCGCAAGAATCCTTTACGAGTGTGTAGGCCGCACGAGTCCGCATAATTCCACCGCTTAAGTAGTCTGCCGCTCGGAAGAGAGATCCACGGACTCAGTTCCGAACCTTCTTTCGCCGATGCAGAAGAAAGTGATTTTGCCTATTCTCGTAAGTTACCGTTGACCACTTTTTTCGGGTTGGCAAATCTTTGAATCTCGCCAAATGGCCTCTCGTCTCGCAAGATACATGGTGGTATGGATACCGATATTCTAGAAAGAGGGCCACGCCTGCTAGCCCAGATGGCGGTCAAGTCAACGGCGGGAGAAAGCGTAATCCGACCTCCGAACCAAGGAGAGAGCTCGACGGTGTCGAACCTTATACTGCCTCCGAATCGGATGTCAGATCATCTTATTAAATCTCCCGCTTCGTTTCAGAATCAGAATTTCAGAAAGCTGAAGGTCAGTCAGAAAAGCAGGCGTCCAGCACAAAATGCACAAGATTTTAAACTTCTCCCCAGTGGTTTTCAAAACTTGCTCCATCACACGGGCAGCCTGGGATCCATCTAATCCGGGAGACGTTGTCGGTTTTTCGAAACGATATCACGCTATTGCGCCATCGTCGGCAAGAAACAACCAAGTCGCGTATCCTGCATGCAGTAATAGATCGCCCGAATCCAGCGCTGAGATAACGGCTCCTTGGTGAGTTGGTGGGTGGCCTTCAGGCGCACCAGATCTTGAAAAGAATCTCCATTAGGCGGGTTTCAGGATAGCGATCCGATCTTCACCTGGCGACTGAGAGTTGTAGTAGGCAAGGGCCCCAGGGTCGATCTCGGAATATCTTAGGGAAAGTGCAGATCCAGAGGTGTGTCATTTTGGAAAGACCCCAGGTTTGAGCCTCGATGGCAAGTGCTGATGTCTGGTGTCGACACTTGCTCGTGAAGCTACATGTAGGTTCTCGGCTAACGATGATGTTGTCGGGTGCGACGCCGGACAAAGGTGCCTTTACACTGATTTGCAGTGAATTGAATGGGCGTGCAATTGCACATCGTCAGTCGGCAACTCTGCAGAAGGTGAGTATGCGTTGTCTTTTGTTCGCTTGCCTGTGTCGAGATGGCGCGAGTGAGGTTTGTGAAAGTACTGCGAACATGCGACACCGTTGGAAAGAGAGGAGCGAATGGAGGGAGGGAATTCGCGCACCAATCCGGCAAACCCTACCAGAAATCTTCAGAAGGGGTACCGATCTAGTAGTTGAAGACCTGAGGTCGATCTTTGCTGGAGCCCGACGGCAAGTGAGAGCGTGAGTTCTATCAAGCGTTCTCTGCTTTTGAGCTAACATTTATTGACTGCCGTGTTGTCAGAGCGGGCGAGTCTGCGGCATGTCAGTTTGTCTTACATTTACCGCTCTGCGTCGAGGTGGTGCGAGATAACGCTGTCTGTCCAAGGAACAACAGATCTGTAACGGCGTTGGCAGGAAGGAAAGGAGTGATCAAAAGGAAGGAACGACCATACCCAACCGCAATATCCTACCAGACAGCGAATATATGCCCAGTCGATTCGACATGTCATTCCATCCAAGTGCATTCAGAGGTCAGTAACAGAGAACAACCAGCGAAAAAGGATGTGATTCGAATGTTGATGGATCAATACCAGTATGCTTTCTGAGAAGATTTCCGCGCCTAGCTTGCTGCAGCAACACGCTCATGTTTCCACACCAGTTTCATGCTCGCGAGGAAAGCAACAACAACAGACTGCCGACCCAGACAGTAATCCAAGATCCAAATAGCCACCCAGGGAAAAAAGTAAAAAAAGAAAACACTGCTTAGAATATGAGGACATGGTCAAAAAAAGAAAGCAGGATCGCAGAGCAAACCGCCAATGCGCCTCGAGCGCCAGGCTATCGAAGGCATCAAACTTCAAAGGCATGATAATTCGTCGTTCAGTTCGTCAGGCGATGACTCTTGCTTCGAGCAAGTGGCCCTTGGAAGCAGCGAGATCGAGTCCCAGAGCAGCACCGCCAGGCTTGCGCACGTCGTGGTCGTGTAAGTTATGCGGCCCTGACTACGCGTCTTTGGGCGGTGAGGCGACAGTAGTGATCGTCTCGATAGCGGGCGTCTCGGAAGTCTCGCGCTTCACTTCGGCCTCTTCCTTCGTCGTCTTATCGTCGTCCTCTGCCGAGCCCTCCTGTTTGGCATTCTCTTGGCTGGCCTTCTCTTCGCGGGCCTTCTCCTCGGCTTCGGCGAGGCAGTCGTCCAGGATCGAAGTGCGAGCTGTTGGGGCGTCCAACTTTCTTCTCTTACCACGAGGTGCGGGTTCCAACGGCGTGCGGCAGTATGTCACAGTTCTTGTGACGACTTGGCGGACGCTGACCTTGCCTGGTTTGCCGTTTGCTTCCGGATTGGCATCACTTGGTGAGTATGTTGCGCTCCAGGGTGCAGCACTGAGTGGAGTGCCGGAATATGGCGTGGAGTGCGCGGAGCTGAGTGCTGGCGTGAAGGGAGACTGAGGAATGTGAAGCCTTCGAGGAGTCCGTGACGATCGAGGAGCCGGCATGGCGAATGGAGAAGGCGGGATGGTAATACGAGGCGACTGCGGTTTGGAGCGAGATGAAGTGCTTGCACTGGTGTGCGATACAGCACTTTCGGCCGAAGATGTGGAGGAAGACGCGTTCGACTCGAACGAAGTATTTCGAGACAAGGCTGGCTGAGAGCCTCCCGGGCTGTGTACTGGTCTGTCGACACCGACTTCGGCGATCCTGTTCGAAGCCTTCTCCGGAAACTTGAAGTGGCTACTGGTGCCGGTGGGCAACGGGCTCATCAAAGCCGGGGACATGCTCTTGAGGAAGTCCAGGTAGGCAGAAGGTGGAGTGATTGGCGTCTTGAGAGCGTCGTCTTGTCGAAGAAGACTTGGAGAGGCCACCATCGGGCTCCTCAATTCGGATGGGAACGTCCCAGTTGCTGGAGTCTGCAAGGAAGAGGCTGCATTGGAGCTGGACCGCTTGTTGAAGCCAGCAGCAGCCATGGTAGCCGTGGCAGTCGCCGAAGCCATGGTGGAGCGAGAGTGAGGGCGCTTGGGGGAGGTGTAGTGAAAGTAAGAAGGGTATTAACGAACGGCAAGGCAACGGCGAAGACCCAGCACTGGCAACGATGAATGCCGATGATGGATAGAAGGGAAAACCGGGGCACGAGGAGGGAGAAGTAAGGCTTAAGGATAGGCGAAGGAATGTGTAGAAGCAAACGGTATTGGGGGTAACAAGCTGCAAGAGCAGCTGCAAAGCGTAGCAAGAGACGAAGAGACGGCGGTAACTATTCTTGGAGGGGGTGATGGCAGCGGGCGCGTAGAGGCAAAAGCGAAAGAATGATGTTGTCGGCCCGCCGTTTGTGATGTGAGCAAGGCGGCAGACGAGCCAATCATCGCCGGATCCAATGCGCCCGTCGAAGACCTTACTGTATTCGGGGTGTTTGACGAGCAGGACGAGCAACTGTGCCGCAGATAGTGATTCGACTGCTAAGCGCCCAGCTCTCCAGCTGTGCGGTGTCTGCGCATGTTATTGGACGAGCCCAGCGGCGTCGCAGCAAGAGGACCACTACTTCACCGGTCAGCTCACTGCTATTTGCTTGAATTCAATGTGAATGTTGCCGCTGTAAATGCTGTCAAGCAGACCATTGTAGCCTGATGTTGATGTTGATGTTGTTGAGAGGAGACTTGAAGATGGGGCACCTGCTGTGTGTACCTAGAGAAACGACCAAAGGACCCACTACCGACGCTGTGGTTCGACGGAATCGGACGCGTACGACCACTGGGTGGGGTAGCCTCTATACCTCTATAGGTTTACCCTATACGAATCTAGAAAACCACGTGGAACTCCTTGAGCTTACGTTTGAGAGGCTGTTTGGGATTGACAGCCGTTTCACACTCTTGTATGAAGTATACCGTATATCATCACACGTATACCGTACACCTACTCCTAATCCCATTCCTTGTCTCGTCTCAACATGATGGCTATGTAGGCGCTGCAATGGGATTGTCTTCACTTGTCTTCCTTCAAGACAAGAACGGCATACTCGTCTAGGCGCGCGTCACTCACAAATGCAATGCAGGGAAGGATACAGTACTTGCGGGCGGGCGTCTCGCTGCTGGCCAAATACGCATCCCGCCCATCAGAAGTGGCGCTTTGCTCGATCTCCTGCGACCCAGTAGCCAGCTCCTCTGGGATCTGGATACGACTGTCTCGTGTTGGTCCCAAGCGAACGTACCCTGGGAATAACGTTGTGGCTTCGAATGTGTAGCGAAGAGGTAAACTCACTCAAGCATAAATTAGCGCGCGCCATTGGCAATGCAGACGGAAAACGCATGTTAGTGGCCTTCGAGAGCCTCAAAGGACGGCCGCCAGCCGCGCGCCATCCGATGGTGTGGTTTCTTCGGTACTGTGAGCAGTTCATTGCTCGACGGTCGTCGGTACTTGCCGATGGCAGACGACGACAGATATAGCAAGCGCCTTGTGATTTTTGTGTGCCGCTGTGCGATACATTGCTTTTTGTTTTTCAATCTGGCGTCAATCGTCGGAGAGTCGCTCGGCGATCTTTCAGGCGCTTGTTGCTACGATGGGACCTTTCTAGGTGACCGATGACAGGAACATTGTCGATTGAAGCAAAGGTAGCAGCCCATGTCCTGACGACCAATCCCTTTGCTCTCGACGCACGCGCTCTGTCGTATACGTTCTTGACATCGTTTCAAACGACACCCAGCGAGTGACACAGCGAAAGCCACCAGCACTGAGTCCTATCCTTTCCACCTCAACAGTCCACTCATAGTCGCCAACCCAACCACGACACCAATCCTGATACTTGACACGTCCAAGACGATCGAAAGCCCTGGAGATTGTCGTAGGTGGCGGAAGGTCCATCATCCCTTCAAATAAACGTCGAGGCAGTACTGCATGGAAGTATGGAACTTGCTGCTTTTGCCTGTCAAAGTGCCGATCCTCAAGGAAAACAGTGGCCAGTCCCCCGGGCGACAGGTAAGTGGGGCGGACTTATGCAACGCAGGTACTGCTCTGTCCTGAATGATTTTTCCCACGAGAGCCAGCCAAACACCTTGATTTTATTTTGAGTCTGAGGTATTATACGTTTGATCTCGTAGCCTAATCGCTGAACCGAAATCTGCTCCTAGATCCCAAAGTCATTAGCGCCGTTGTACTCGATCTGGAAAGAGACAGGGCTTGAGTGTCATCTGGGTGAGCAGTCCTTGTAATCTTAGCAGGAAGCACGACCTTGTGCGTTGGGACGGAAAAACTAAACTTGGAAGGTTTACAGTATTTACAAAAAGAAAAGACACCGCCAACAGCAGTAAAAGAACAACCTTTTTCAAATCTCTCCAGCAACTTCACTTCCTCGCAATAAGATATCAGCCGTTTAAGTGAAGGCCATGCTCTTCTTGATCTCGGCGATGGCGAGAGCAGGGTTGAGGCCCTTGGGGCAGGTCCTGCTGCAGTTCAGGATGGTGTGGCAACGGTACAAGCTCATGCTGTTGTTGAGGCCGTCCATGCGCTGTGCGGTCTTCTGGTCACGCGAGTCGGCGATCCAGCGGTACGACTGCATGAGCACGGCAGGGCCGAGGTACTCCTCGCTGTTCCACCAGTACGAAGGACAAGATGTGCTGCAGCAGGCGCAGAGAATGCACTCGTAGAGACCGTCGAGCTTGCGGCGGTCTTCCTTAGACTGACGGTTCTCACGACCCTGGACTGGTTGTTAGCAGGTATGCGATGGGAAGGACGTGATGTAACTTACGTCCTCGGGTACAGTGTCACGCTGAAGGTAAGGCTGGATGGACTTGTACTGCTTGTAGAACTGGGTCAAGTCGGGTACGAGGTCCTTGACGACGTAGGTGTGAGGAAGAGGGTAGATGCGAGACTCCTGCTTGGTCTCTCTGGGAATGCGGCCTGTCGAGATGTGTTAGCGCGTGTCTTTATTATAATCCGGACAGTCTGGGACGTACACAAACACGCCAGCGTGTTGACACCGTCGATGTTCATTGCGCAGCTTCCACAAATGCCCTCTCTGCAGCTTCGCCTGAAGGTGAGAGTCGGGTCCATCTCGTTCTTGATCCTGATGAGCGCGTCCAACATCATAGGTCCGGTCTTGTTCAGGTCGAGGGTGTAGGACTGCATCTTGGGCTTTTCCGTCGGCTGATCGGGGTTCCAGCGGTAGACGTGGAAGGTCTTGGTGAGAGCCTCGGGCTCCAATGAGGGCTCCTTGACGGTGGTGGTCTTCGTCTCGGGGATGGGAGGGCGAGAGGCGGACATGGCCTCTGCGGTGGTGGAAACGGGCTCGCCCTTGGTGTGCTCGATGGTGGTGGCCATGCTGCGGCGGAACAGCTGGGGCGCGAAGCTGGGCGCAAAGCGCCTCGATGCAAGACGGAGAGCCATGTTGCTGTGGTTTGGGGGTGGAGTGGAGAGTGTGTGGAGGGCGGCGGACGGTGAGTCTGGCTCTGGACTTGACTTGGATGTGGTCGAGGGAGGAGGAACTAGAGGATCTCTATGATGGTCGCTCGGAATTGTTGCAGCCAATCAGAACAGCCTTATTTAGTATCCCGAGGCTAAGCAAGATCGAGTGGCGCGGGAGCGATCGCCTTCAATGTTGGTCTAAGGAAGGAAGTGTGAGGTATATCGATGAGTTGGTTGTAGTGAGTTGATGTAGTGGGCAAGTAATTGTTTGGAACTTGTCAGCTGAGGCCAGTTTTTTATTATATGGCTCGACCACTTGCCACCGTTCGTGGTCATCAACATTCAAATCGGGAATACTCATTCCCGTGCTTCCCCGGTTGTCCGCTAGGAGATACGCGGCGAAATGCGGACTCAATGTCACTCCCTGCAGACAACGCCACAATCGTCAACTGCTGACTGTACTGCACGCTGTGTTGTGTGGCTAGAGTCGAAGTCAGACGTCCTGTGGAAGTGAAGAAGAGACGTCCATCTTTCGCGATATTGCATGAGGTATTTGCATACTCGGCTATGGCATATTCCTCTCACTAAACTGACAACAACTACATGTAAAAATCAAGAACACAACGCGTAAGCCTTGCAACTGCCTTCTCATCCATGCAACGCGCAATACCATTTTTACGAAAAAGTATGGCTATCAAACCCATCAACCTCGTCCTTGATTGGGATGGAACAATCACCACCAAAGATACCATGTTCGCATACGGCAAGGTCGCCGACATTCGAGATGCTCGTCTGAGCAAGAGTCCTACTGCGTCGTTCAAGGAGTTCGGTAAAGCCTGGATGGACGACTACACGGCGCACGAGCAAAACTACACTCCAAAGGCTGACGATCGCCGGCACCCTTCTCAGGAGAGCGCATGGCTCAAGAGTCTATCAAACGTTGAGACGTCCAGTGTTGAACGTGTAGAGAACTCAGGCTTCTTTGCTGGAGTCACTCTTCAAGATGTGTCGGACGCTGCAAAGGATCTGATGGAAACTGGGAAAGTATCCCTACGCGCAGGCTGGGAAGACGTGTTCTCACAAGCTTTCAAAGACTCCGTCAGCCAGAGGCATCATGATCGAGGGATCTTCGGATTTGGCGTCAGCCTCCTCAGCGTCAATTGGAGCGAAGCATTCATCCGCAAATCACTCATGGTCGCTGCTAGTTGTTCGCCATCGTTGAGCGGTGATGACTTCCAAGAACTTCTCAATCGCGACATTAAAATCACGGCCAACGATATCAGCGGTCTGCAACATCCGGGTGGTAGTTCTGGGCTCCTAACTGATCCGGATCACCCTATTGTAAGGACCAGCTTCGATAAATTGCAAAATTTCGAGGTCCAAGACCATGCACACAACATCTATGTCGGCGACTCTGCGACAGACTTTGACTGTCTTCTCGCAGCAGACCTGGGCATATGCATTCGAGACGTGCAAATGGGCTCAAGCGCTAAGACTCTGGCTGATACACTATCTCGCCTGGGATATAACGTTCGGCATGTCAGTGAGATCAAGAACTGGCAAGAGGTCAAGTCAGGATCGAACTTGCTCTGGGCCAGTGATTTCAAGGAGATCTTGACGCTGCTTGGGAGACTGCAAGATCCCGACAGCCGAGCCTGAATGAACCTCGAACCGTGCATTGTCGCTGCGGTCATGTATACATTTCGGTTACGGAAGCAGAACCATACGGGAGTCTTGCACACGACATGAAAATGACGGTCCAGGTGCGACCTATTGGTAATCACAGGCGCCTGATCCTATACACATGCGAGACTGAAACGACAGAAATTTGGATCCTTCTTTACATTCCGAATCCCTCCAACTCATCAGTTCTCACTACTACAAGCCGAACACGATCACAATGTTTGACACTCACGAGTCTCTGACGATAGGAAATGCAACTCCGCTCCATTCCTCGATGAGACCGCCTCCCGACCGGCAGTGACTTGCGAGCGTAGCCCGGTATCAAAAACAGAAATTTATCGTCGCAACGTCTCCAAGCATCAAGTATGTTCGAGTCGCGCTCCGCGAATATCCAGACTAACAGATATCCAGCCGATACTGCACGGGATTTGCAATCATCATCGTTGCCTTTA
>Ga0265797_10000317_pt1 | contig 89709 bp, 86 predicted proteins | sample P2T30metagenome_FD_192433 | JGI IMG/M metagenome (GOLD analysis project Ga0265797, IMG submission 192433) | Plant litter microbial communities from East Loma Ridge, Irvine, California - P2 T30 | ecosystem: Environmental > Terrestrial > Plant litter > Unclassified | place: USA: California... | reverse complement strand
TGGCACGCAAGTATGGCTCGTTGGACAAGATGTCACGGCTAGTGAACCGCCTGGACACGGCGCGCCGCCAGCTGTTGCACAAGGTTCTCACGGCCAAGGAGCTGGAAAAGGTACGCGAGGCGACCGTATGGGATCTTGTGGCAGGCAATAAGATGCTCTGCGGAGATGTCATCGTACGGAGCCCCTCGCAGCGCGGCCGCATCCTGACGGGCGACGACTCGGCCATCGAAGTCACAAAACTGCAGTCGATGATGAGCCTATTGGACAGCCGGCCAACAGCCCATGTCGACGAGCATAACCTAAATCATTTGTTCGTCAGTTTGAAACATGTGACGGGAGACGTCGTCAATGGCGCGGCTCAAATCAGCATGTACCTGTGCCTGAAGACGCCGGGAGCAGCGCCACAGCCACTCTCCGAGGCGTACTCGTTCGACTTGACTGGGCGAGATGGATCAGCCGTGTCCCTGAGCAATGAAAAACTGCGCGCTCTGCTTGTGGATCTCAGCTTGACCGACATTGGCGAGGGCGCAGGATCCGGCACTACTCTGTATCTTGTCTTCAGGCTGATGACAAACGAGCCACTTCGCTCCCCGGCTGCAGCCGAGAAGGCAGGCACGGGCAAGGACACACCACCTGGCAAGGGGTCGGTGCAGCCTTCCCAGCAGGGCAGCATCAAGGGTGGAAGGCGCAGCGTCATGTTCGGCTCCAAGAGGAAGGAGTCAACAAACTCGCGACACACCGAATCACGAAACACGGACTCTTCGGATGAACGCCATCGCCCGAGCCTCGAACAGTCCCGATCACAGACACAGACGTCTGATGCGAGACCAGGCTCTTCCGCGACTGCAAGCACGCGAGCCCGCGCTTTGTCAAGAGACCAGAAGACGCTGAAGAGATCCATCGCAGTCGGTGTGGTGCCTGTAAATCAGATACTGCAAGCCCGGTCAGAGGCCGACCAGACCGTCAGGATGTACAGCACAGCAGTAGCTGGAGAAGACATCTTGGACAGCGATGGCGGCTGGGACAGCGTATTGCCAGAAATATACCCAAGCGCCACCGGCAAATACAAGCTGAACGCGCCTATCAGTCGACTTACCATACACATGAAAGCCTTCGTCCATGCAGACGCTGAAGGCCTCATCGCCAAGATCCCCACGATGCTGCACAACATTAGGCAGTGTCGCAAGATTGGTTTCTCGGGGGCTCCGACAAAGCCACGCAGCGACATCTACCTCACGCTCGTCGAGCCTTTCCTTCCAAAGAACGCCTTTCTGGCCCACCCAAAGACCGGCACTGTCCCGCTAATCCAAACCTCTCAGATGACCAACCTCCAGCTTACCATTGAGGTCCGCAAGAGCTCTGGGGAGCGCATTGAGGGTTGCATATACCCGTCAACTAACAGTGCAGGCCATACCGCATGGCGCACTACAGCAGCCCAGCGAGGCGAGGGATGGAACGCGACAGTCCGGCTTGCTATCGACCCCCAGGATGTTCCCGGATCACACTTGGTTATGAGCATTGCCGATGCCCCCGGATTTCCATTCGCGCTTTGCTGGATGCCCCTATGGAACCAGGATGCCTTCGCCCGCGATGGCGATCATGCTTTGACGCTGTACAGATACGATGAATACACCTCGGGCATGATCGCTGGAAAGGGAGCATACCTTGGCCTGCCTTGGAGTGCGAAGAAGAAGGATGACCATGTCATGGGTCCAATGGCATCTGTCCACGTCAAGACGTTCCTTTGCAGTACCCGATACTCCCAAGATCCGACCATACTCGGTCTCATCAAATGGCAGGAACAACCACCAGGAGAGCTTGTAGGACTGTTGCGCCGTTTTAACTTCGTTCCGGAGATTGAGATCGTCAAGCTGTTGAGCGAAGTGTTTGACGCCCTGTTCGCTATACAAAGCCATTATGCCGGAAGCGATGAGTACGAGGATCTCGTCTTCAATGCTGTTGTCATTGTACTGGGCATAGTGCACGACAGACGCTTCAACCTTGAGCCATTGGTGGATCAGTATGCGCGGACCAAGTCATTCCATTCTCTCGTTACTTCATGTCTCATGCAAAGTCTGGGCCGTCTACTCGCCAAGCCTACAGATTCTGAAAGCTCACGACGGCTGCGCGCAACTTTCAAAGTCGGCAACCTCATAATGAAGTTTCTGGTCAATGCGCGAGAAAAGCAGAAGGTTAAGGAAGAGAGTATTGGCATCAAAGACCGGACTCAGTTCAGCAAGGAAATGAAGGTACTCTTCACCTCGTTAGAGGCTCTCATGGGAAACCCATCGCCCGTCCTTATCGGTACCAAGACTCTCCTTGTACAGAACTTGCATTCATGGCTTCCGGAGCTCGAGGGGTGCATGCCAGCTACTGAGGTCTTCAAGCTGACGGCTGGCTTCCTGAATTCTTGCTCAAATGTGCAGGGAAAGCTCATTCTGTACAAGCTTCTCCTGATCCACCATCTCTCCGGTCTCCAGATATTCAAATCTCCAGAGGTACGTCGCATGCTTCTGACAAGCACTGTCCAGTGGTTAGCCCCGTACTGGGGTCGAGTGGAGACCGTCACCGATCAATGGAAGGACCAAGTTCGTCTTTGCTGTTCTGTCGTTGCGTCGCAAGTCGAAGAGCTAGGAAAGGAAGCGTGCGAATATATGCCAAAGCTTGTGGACTCATACCGCGCCATTCAGGCAACCCCCCGGCCAGCCAAGAAGACACTCTCGCTACTCTTCCCAACAAGCTATCCATTCCAGTCGCGGGCTGCGACTGCTGAAACTCCATTCGATGAAGCACTGGCGGAGATATCAGCAGTACTTGCGGCGATGTCTAGTCTTCCTACGCTCCTGCACCCGGAACTACCCAAGGAGGAAACAGCAGAATTTCTGTTCTCGGTACTGCAAGTCTACATCTCTATTCTGGATTGCGAAGCCTACCCTAGCTCGTGGTTCAGTGTGCACATCTATCACCATAAGGCTACCATGCGCGCATTGGAGAAATTGTTCAATATCCTGCACGACTCTTTCCTCCCTCTTCCGGACGAGGCAGACAGCTTCAACACAGAGCTGTGGCGAGCGTTCTTTGACGCGTTACTGAAACTTGTCGGTAGCGACGCTCTTGCATTGGAGACCTTCCCGGAGCAGAAGCGACGCGCCGTGTGGAAAATCGCTGGCGATGTCCGCGAACATGGCGCAGATCTGCTACAACGCAGTTGGGAAGCGATTGGCTGGGAGGCTAGTGCAGAGGACAAGGGCCAGTACGGGCTGGAGAAGATGGGCGGCTTCCAAGTGCAATATGTGCCAGGCCTCGTCGCACCCATTGTTGAACTCTGCCTCAGCGTGCATGAGGGTCTCCGCAGTGTAGCCATCGAGGTTCTACAAACGATGATCATCAGCGAGTGGACGCTGAGCGAAGATCTCGCTCTGATACAAGCGGAGATGATAGACTGCCTGGACAACCTCTTCAAGACCAAACATCTGACTGAGGCGGTTCTGCAAAAGCACTTTATCCAGGAGCTAGTAGAACTGTTCGAGCCTCTTGCCCAGGATCCGGAAGAACCGTTACTCGCCGCTTTGAAAGACCTTATCTCGACCATCGATGAACTCCTGGACCTCCTGGTTGCTGTGCATAGCACGGATGCGGCTGGCGAAGTCTTCCATATTATGGACACTCTTCATCTTATGGAGTTCCTGAAAGACATGCAAAAGGAAGACATCTACATCCGCTATGTGCATCAATTAGTGCAACTGCAAGTGGATGCAGGAAACTACACCGAGGCAGGTCTTGCGCTCAGACTGCACGCCGAGCTTTACGAATGGGACCCGAACTCGACCACGGATCCGCTCACCGACCCCAGCATGCCGCCACAGCCTGCGTTCGAGCGGAAAGAACAGCTCTACTTCCAGATGATCGATCACTACGAGACTGGACAGTCATGGAACAATGCATTGGCCGCCTACACGGAGCTTGCAGCGCAATACGAGCACAACGTATTCGACTTTGCCAAGTTGGCCAGAACACAGCATGCTATGGCGAAGATCCACGAGAACATTGCAAAGGGCGAACGCTCCAACCCGCGTTACTTCCGCGTGGTATACAAGGGCTTGGGCTTCCCACCAGGGCTTCGGGACAAGCAATTCATCTTCGAAGGTTCCGCCAACGACCGGTTGGCATCTTTCACGGACCGGATGCAGCAACAACACCCTTCGGCACAAATCGTGAACCCCGGTGACGGGCAAGACCTGGAGGGGCAGTACCTGCAGATCTACCCTGTGAGCCCACAGAAGGACCTGACTCATCCGATCTATCAACGAGCCAAGGTCTCCCAGTCAGTCAAGGACTACTACCTGCTGTCTCGCCCATCGCACTTCACATCAGCCTCTCGCCGGTCACCATCCACTGTCAACGCCAGGGACGCCGGCGCGGAGAAGACTCTTTACACGACAGCGGAGAACTTCCCTACAATCCTGCGGAGGAGCGAGATTGTAGCGGTTGGTACAGTAATGCTCACACCCCTACAAATGGCCATTGAGCGAACATCACGCAAGACCGGGGAGCTGCTTGCTATTGAGAAACGAATTACCGATGGTGACGACACAACATTCAACACACTGACGCAAGAACTCATGTATGCCGTGGACACGAACTCGAAAGATTGCGTTGCAAACTACCATGACTTGCTTCCACCCTCGGATGCACAAGATGATGAGGAAGACGATGATGAGAAGCAACAGCCGAACCCGCTCGAGAACGGACTGCGGGTTGCACTGATTGACTACGCTTTGGTCATCCGTCGCTGCCTGTCGTTGTACGTGAGGCCTGCTCAGCAAGCCACGAAGTCAGACCTCACGCAGCGTATGTACTGTCTTCATTACACTTTGATTGATAACTGACTGTGTTAGGATTTGAATCGGCCTTCTTCCGCGAACTATCCACGCTACTGCCACCGAACATGGCCCCCACGTTACGTTCTCCAACCGGGTCATGGCTTGCAGCGGCCACCTCTCGCTCCCAGGTCGCCAGCCCAACGCCAGACCAAAGTCAAGTCAACGGTGACAGGGGTGCCTCACCGGTACTCAACGGTCGGGCTTCACGACAAGACAAGAAGCGACTGAGTCTAGCCTTCTTGACAAAGGAGTTCCTCATGGGTGAACCCGAGAAGGAGAAGGAGAAAGAGAAGGAAGCAAAGGCTGACAAGCCATCGGTGGATGATGACACTTCGACGACAGTGTCATCACGAAGTCGCAGCAAGGAGACGCATACCAGGAATCGTCTGAGCTTAAGCTTCCTCAACCATACGCCAAGCTCGCCACAACCAGAGGCGTTACCGAGCTTCCCCAGCCAGTCCACGCCAAATCGAAGCGAAGGCAGTCTCCAGCGACAGCCCAGCCTAAAGCGACCAGAGACGATCAAGAGCCAGAAGAGCGACAAGTCGCTGTCGTCACGGACCGACAGCGTAAAGAAGAGGCTCAGCTTCATGAACATCTCGAAGAAGAGCAGCAAGAGCAGTGTGCGGGGACGCGTGGATGATACCCTGGTGGAGGAGTAGAGGTTTATTTTCTTTGTTTAATCACTTTTGCACATGACGTTTGTCTTGTATTCGCGGCAGCCTGCGCGTTGTCTAATGCTTTGGATTCAATAGAGTTGGGACTATAGGGGGCCGACCGGCGATTTGAAGGGTTCGATGGGCACATTCGTATGGGGATACCTGCGAGGCACGCATATTTTGTACAAGGAGGGGCGATGTTTTTGTTATACCCTAGTTGTCTTCGTGTGCGGATTAGCGCATGATACCTTGCGAAAAGCCAGCGATTGCAATATACACTTGAATCGACACAATGTCTCTGACGTGGGTGCTGGGCGCAGTGAGTGAAGGCGGTGGAGCCGGTGGGGTCTGAGGGCCGTGCGGGCTATCGATAGCGTGCGGCAAGATCCCTGCCATGTCAAAAAGTTTCGAGGCCGAAAATGTGAAATGTCGCAGCGCAGCGCAGTCAACTAGAAACAACCACGCCCGTCATGTCGCTCGAGGAGAGACTGACCAAGATCCGGGACAGCCCGAAGCTGCAGGGCCAGCAGCACGTATGTCACGCTTTCCCTTTTCTGCGCCGTTGTAGTCTAACCATTCCAGACGCATGTGCTGCTCTCGGCCATTGAAGACACGCTCCGCCAGCAGAAGTCAGAGTTCACCCCGACGGCCTACTTTGCCGCTCTGCTGTCGCTGCTGGGCCGCCAGATCACCGAGCAGGGCATCGCCAACAAGGAAACCGCGACTGCCACCATCTACCTCCTCGACCTCGTCACCCCCAACGTCCCCGCCCCGCTGCTGCGAAGCAAGTTCACCGACATCCTCACCAACCTCGCCCCCGCCCTCACAGCCCAGGACGCCGATGCGCCGCTGATCCGGTCTTCGATAGGATGTCTAGAGTCGTTGCTGGTCGTGCAGGATGCGCGCGCCTGGGAGCTACCGCAGACGACCATCAGCCCGCGGAGAGCGGTCGCGGGTCTGCTGCAGATCTCCGTCGACCACAGGCCGAAAGTGCGGAAGCGGGCGCAAGAAGCATTGAAGAAGGTGCTGGCGAACCCGCCGCCGAGCCCTGCGCTGGACCACCCGGCAGCCGACATGTGCGCTGAGACAGCCCAGAAGATGCTGAAGGACATCGCAGCAGAGGCGGCCGCCAAGGCGCGGAAACACAAGGGAAAGAAGGACGTGGACAACAAGGACCCCGACCTGATCCACGCGCTGCAGCTCATCAAGACGATTGCGACATCGTCCGGTGGCTGGCCGAGCAGCAAGATCGACGTGCTGTGCGAGCTGTTGCTGAACATCTCCAAGTCGACCAACGAGTTTCTGACCATGGCCGCTTTCGAGATCTTCGAGGTCATCTTCGCCGGCATGGCCGACGAACTGGCTTCTGCTAAGCTTCCCAGGCTCCTCGAAGTCATCTCCGAACTACAGCCCTCCAAGAACGACTCACAGCTACTTCCCCCGTGGATAGCAGTCATCTCGCGCGGATACGAAGTCTCGGCGCAAATTGAACCAGAGGAAACATTCATGAAGCTGCCCGACCTATTCACCATGATCGCCGAGTTCCTCACGTCTTCGTCGCACAACATCCGCATTTCCGCCTCCGAGTGCCTCATCTCCTTCCTCGTAAACCTCGTACCCGACAGCGTCGTCCTCGAGCCCTCCGTATACGATGAGAAGACACTTGAGAAGGTAGCCAAGATTGCGCAAGACCTGTTGAGCGTTAAATACCAGGCGGCATGGATGGAGGTATTCAGCGTGCTATCTGCCATGTTTGAGACTCTCAGGTGGCGCTCAGATCCCATTCTGAAGCCTGTATTGAAGGTGGTTGGAGATTTGAGGGGTAATGACAGCTTTGCAGGCAAGAAGGAGGCGGATTCAGTCATCTCAAGAGCCATTAGCGCAATGGGTCCTGATGTTGTATTGGACATTCTTCCTTTGAACCTACCGCGCCCACCCCCAGGGCAAACCGGAAGAGTTTGGATGCTGCCGCTTCTACGCGATTCAGTTCACAACACCAAGCTGGCACATTTCAGGACCGAGATGGTGCCGTTGAGTGAGGAACTATACCAGAAGGTGATTGATCACGGCGAGAAAGAGAAGACGATGGAGATCAAAGTGTTCGAGACAGTTGTACAGCAGATTTGGTCGATTCTTCCCGGATACTGCGACCTGCCTTTGGACCTGGTTGAGGCTTTCGACCAGAGCTTCTGCGAAATGCTAGCAAACTTGCTCTACGGCCAGGCTGATCTACGAACGGACGTCTGCAGGGCTCTCCAGAACTTGGTCGATAGCAACAAGGCGATCGTGGAGTTGGAGTCTGACGATGACCTGCTCGCGCAAGCCCGGATATCCAAGGCCGACGCAAAGAAGAACCTTGAGCATCTAGCCAGTTTCGCCAGCAACATGCTCGCAGTCTTGTTCAACGTCTACAGCCAGACTCTGCCACAGTATCGCGGAACTATTCTTAGGACTATCAATGCTTACCTGAGCATCATCCCCGAGCGCGAGCTCATGGAGACCTTCGAACGAGTTGCATCTAACCTTGAGGCTTCTTTGCCCGAGCCTGGCTCGCAGACGCAGGCTGCCAAGCAGAAGCAAGAAACGGGCCCCAACAAGATGCCGCCAATGAGCCACACCTTGATGGATCTCATCATCACCATTGCTCTGTATCTCCCACGCGACAGCTATCGCTCGCTGTTCCGCATGGCCGAAATCATGATCAACAGAGAGAACGAGCCCCAGCTGCAGAAGAAGGCATACAAGCTCATTCCTCGTCTCGCTGAGTCTGAAATGGGCAAGGAAGCTTTGAAGGAGCGCAACGGTGAACTGCAACAATTATTGCTCGGAAGCGCGGAGAAGGCATCTGCTCCCGCGCGACGCGACCGACTCAATGCGCTGTTCCAAGTCATTGAGTCTCTACCTCAAAGCGATCTGCATTTCATCCCCGCCATTCTTTCCGAGGTAGTCATTTCTGCTAAGGAAACGAACGAGAAGGCGCGAGAGGCAGCTTACAACCTGCTTGTCGCTATGGGTGAAAAGATGGCAGAAGGAGGCCAGGTCGTGCAAGCCAAAGTACCCAACATGCCCGCCGATGCGCCAACTGTCGAGGCCTCGCTTGAAGAGTACTTCACCATGGTGTCGGCCGGTCTAGCTGCTACTACACCGCACATGATCTCTGCGTCTATCACCGCCGTCACCCGCATTCTCTACCAGTTCCACGCTCAGATCTCCAAGGAATCCATTACCCACCTCTGCGACCTCATGGACATCTTCCTCCAGAACCCCAACCGCGAGATCGTACGCAGTGTTCTCGGCTTCGTCAAGGTCGAGGTTATCACGCTACCAGAATCGCTTGTACGACCACGTCTCAACACCTTGCTAAAGAGCCTTATGGTCTGGAGTCACGAACACAAGGCGCACTTCAAAGCCAAGGTTAAGCATATCGTCGAAAGGATGGTCCGGAAATTTGGCGTAGAAGAAGTGGAGCGCGCAACACCTGCCGAGGACCGCAAGCTTATCACCAACATCCGTAAGACACGCGAACAGCGCAAGAAGAAGAAGCAACAAGCGACAGAGGATGGTGAAGAGGTCACCGAAAAGCGAAAGGGCAAGTTTGAGAGCGAGTACGACCAGGCTGTTTACGGCAGTGAAAGCGAAGAGAGCGACGGCGACTCTGAGGACGAATTCGTCAAGAGCCAGAGCAAGCAGCAGCGGGGAGGCGCGAAGGGCGGCAACACATACATCATCGAAGACGAGGATGAGCCGCTTGATCTCCTCTCTAAGAACGCTCTTGGTAACATCTCCTCAACGAAACCCCTGCGCCAACGCAAACAGCCACAGAAGATGAACGCCCGCACAAACGAGGATGGCAAGCTCATCATCGGCGACGAGGACGAGGAAGCCCCGACAAAGGGCAAGAAGTCCAAGAAGCACGAAGTACCTGATGAAGACGTCCTCATGGACATCGACGACCAAAACACATCTCTCGAAGCCGGCATCAACGCCTACGTAGACGCCATCCGCGGCCGCGACACCGCCCAGCAAGGTCTGAAAGGCCGCCTCAAGTTCAGCAACAAGCGCACGCACGAAGACGACGAAATGGACATGGATGACGATGGCGGCGAAGCTGACTGGCAAGAAGTGCGAAAGGCGAAATCCGGGTCTGGAATGGGTAGGGGTGGTGTGAAGAGCGGCGGCGCCGGCCAAAAGAGCCAGCGGCGTGGTCTAGGACAGGAACGCACAAGGGGCGGTAATGTCAGCGGTGGAGAAGGAAGGGGAGGCAAGGGCAGAGTCGAGAAGATGAGGAGTCCACGTGGTAGAGGCGGTGCGAGAGGTGGTGGTGGGTTTAGAGGGAGGGGGAATGGGCCCAGTGGGAAGTGGAGTGGGCCGAAGTAGGTGGGATGAGCAGATGCATTTACGGTAGTAGTATGGTAAAAAGGGAGGGGCGTTGAGGTGTCGTCACGTTGTTTTATGTAGTCTTGATATCCGAATGAATGTAGATATCCATTTCGCTACTTAGTGCACTCCAGGAAATGATATGAACGTGTCCGGCATATCTTGCGGATGCGCACGCAGACTCGGTCATCGGTGACATCGGAGTGCGAAATGATCGTCTTACCGGCATGTACGGGGCAGATCAAACGATGGCCCAGCGACACCGAATGTGGCCCATGTAAAGCATCGTGGATCGTTATGCATGGAGTCAGCGGATCTTGTTGTGTTGCCGACTCGTAATAAAGTTGGGGCGGGACAGGGTGTATCATCAAAATGCCTACCCCACATTCCGAGCTGTGAGGCGCTACCGCGGCGTCAGCCCTATCCTTGTGGTGAAAGCTAGCTACACTCGTCTCATTCCATCTCTTTTGAACACAAGCGCTTTTGCCTCCCTGCTGAGCGTGGGTAAAACATTGTGGGGAAACGTGTTATGACTTTGCTGTGGTTGGTGTGTGTCTTACGTTGTGTTCCCTTTCGGTGTGATCAGTCATCAAATACTGGGATGTACTCAGTGTGCTTGCCGTATAAACGCCGCTGTCCGGGATCGAGGCGGGAGGTATAGCGATGTCTGGGGAGCTATCGGCAGATACTGTCGTGGAGATGGTATGTATGGTGGATCACACGATGGTGTTGGCTATGCTGTGATGGGGTATACCTAGGCAGAGATGGGCATGTATCGATGAGAGATCTACGTGTGGATAAATGTTTACCTGGTGGCTGTATAAAAGCTGACCTACCGGCTTCTACTGGAAGTTCCTTGACATACTGCTGACCGGCCTACTGTTCTGCTTCATACGCAGCTCTCGTCAAACTACAAAGATCTCAACGTCAATATCCAACATGGCGACGACAACCGCCCCAACCCTCTCCCGCAACGACTCCATCATGCCACCGCCCTCTCCTCCCCTCAAACCAGCAACCCAACAAACCAAACTCCCCCGCGTCTCCCTCCCTGCCGGAGCACCGATACCCTACCTCCTCCCCTCCCACACAGGCGAACACCTCACAATCCCCGGCACAAAAGCCGTCTTTCGCATCCTCTGCTCCGCCGCTGAAACCAACAACGCTATGAGCGTCTTCGGCCAAGACGGCGTCCTATCCGACCCCCCAGGCTTCCACTACCACAACCACGCCCACGACGTCTTCATGTGCACAAAAGGACGATTGAAAATCTGGGCTGGAGATAAATGCCGAATACTCTACCCGGGAGACTTTGCTTACGTGCCGCCGGGCGTGGTACACCAACCGCAATTGCTGGATCAAGGACCTAACGAGTCAATGGGTCTTGTGACACCGGGGGATTGGGTTGATTTCTTCCGGTTTGTGGGAGAAGACTATGACGGTGTGTTGTGTGATGAGTTTGACGATAGGAATACGGGCGCTGTGTTTGGACCTAAGATACGCGAGATTAAAGAACGGTTCGATGTGGTTTTCCAACCGCAGTTCCAGGGCGCTGAGGTGGCGGATTTTGAAGAGGGGGAGTGCGTATTGCCAGAGGGCCAGGAAGCGTATTTCCTCAAAGCGAACACCGGGCCGTGTTTCCTACTCGAGGGTGTGCTATCCAGGCCTTTTATCACCATGCAGCAGAGTAAAGGGCCGACGGGCAACTTTGCCATCACGAGTATTGAGTCTGGGAGCGAGTTGAAAAATTCGGTGTTGAGTAAGGGTTTTGTGTTTGAAAAGGTACATCAGGTGTACTATGTACTCGATGGGGCGCTTTCGCTCACGGTGGACGGCGAGGCAGGGCATCTGGTTCGGGCGGGTGAGACGGCATTTATACCGGCGGGGACAGAGGTGGCGGTGGAGTTTGTGGATCGCTATGTGAGGTTCTGGTCGTATGCTAGTGGAGATGGGCTGGAGACGTTGGTTGCAGAAGCTGGGGGCGCGTTCGAGGGGAAGGTGGTTCCGGATCAGACGAGGAGTGTGGATGTGGGGAAGGTGCAGGAAGTCGCGAAGAAGCTGAGTATGAAGCTCAGTGTATAGCTTTTATCAATTTTTTTGCCTTATGTTTAACCCAGAAGTCTAGTCCTCATGACTATTGTAGACTGCGGGCACCTGTTCAGTCGTTGTTGTAAGCGGTGCCCATGTGGGAGCGGCGCGGCAGGCGCGAACTCGGAGAGCGATCGGCGTGCCGAGGCCCACCACGCGCCCTGCGTCATCGATCGTAGGTGACGCGACCGCGTTCTTCTCAACTGGAAGGAACCAAGCGTTGCGCACCACAGCCGGACCAACACCTTACGAAGAGCAACTGCAAGTATGCCGACACATATACTCAAAAGACATGCAGTGTTGGGGCAAGAACTGCGACCCACTCTTGGGCAGGAACGAGCGTTTGAGAGTTTCACCGCCCGAGCCGTGTTGTCATCGAGCGTCAACGAAGATGACTTTCTCTGATTTTCCTCGCTCTTTCGCATAACACACGTCAACATTCTTCTCCAGGGCCACGATGCCTTCGCGGTCGCAATGGGTTGCCTTGACAGCAATCATCGTGGCCGTAGTATCCATCGCGCAGAGCATATACCCGAATTCGGTTCTCTCTGCGCTCGGCCTAACCACATGCCCTCCATCATGCCGATCAAACATCGCAGTATCTCGATCCAAAGACCTTGGCGATGGCTGCGCCGATAAGCCTTATAGTTCGAGCTGGGATAGTTGGTTTCATCCTCAGCGAAGCGATGGCGTGGAGATCGACCACGGCCTCGGTGCAGGAGCTGTGACAAAAGTTTGGAATATCTTGTACCATCTCGGCGGAAACGGGCCATGGGTGGAAAAGATCATCGATGTCGTTGACGGCGGTGTTGCTCCGCCAGAGAGATGCGAGGTGGTCCAGGTCCACATGATGTCTAGGCATGCTGAGCGCTATCCTACGAAGAAAGCGGGTAGGAAGCAGAAAGCAGTCGTTCAGCGCATGAAAGACAGTAACAAGACTTTTGAGGGCAATCTGGCGTTCTTCAATGATTGGGAGCTCTTCTGGTCTTCAGACGACACCCAGCTGGAGCAATTGACAACTACTGGGCCTTTCGCGGGTATACTTTCCTCTTTCACCACCGGCATTCGTCTGCGTACACGTTACCAGCATCTTCTGGAACAAGCAGATTTCATTCCTTCCAATAAGCCTATTACATTCTGGGCCAGCGACTCAAATCGCGTCATCGAGACAGCTAAGCACTTCGCTGCAGGCTTCTTCGGCATCGACTATACCACTAGCAATACAGCTAGCCTTCAGGTCATATCCGAACATTCTTCGATTGGTGCAGATACGTTGACACCTGGACGAACATGCCTGGCCAACAAGAAAGACAAAGCAGAAGGCCAACAGAAGGGCTATCGTCTAATGCATGAGTATCGGGCCACATACATGCCGCCCATTCGCGAGCGACTACTCAGTCAGACAGGCATGAGCTTTGACGACCATGAGATCTACGCTATGCAGGAGATGTGCGGTTTCGAGACGACAGTACGCGGTCGCAGCGACTGGTGTGATGTCTTCACTCGAGACGAGTTCCTCAGCTTTGAATATGCGCGAGACATCCTGCATTATTATCGCGCAGGCCCAGGTCAGAAGTACGCCACCAGTATGGGGTGGCTGTGGCTGAATGCTACAACGAACCTGCTACTTGAGGGCCCAAGCGCTGGCCCATTCTTCTTCAGCTTGTGAGTCTTTCTTCGAACTATGGAGGCTACAAACCGTTGGGGCGAGCAACACTGACTCAACATAAGTGTCCATGATGGCGATATAGCGCCGCTCATGACTGCGCTCGATGTCATCAATGACCGTGAACACCTTCCCATCACTCACATCGCCCATGATCGGAAATGGCGGAAGTCTCAGGTGTCGCCGATGGGCGGCCGTATCATCTTCGAGCTGCTATCCTGCAAGACTAAACGCGAATCATCACCTGAGAAGTTCGTCAGACTCAATATAAACGACGGCATTACCGCTATACCGGGCTGCGATAGTGGCCCTGGGAAGAGTTGTCCACTGGCAGATTTTGCCAAGAGAACAAAAAAGAAGGGAGAGGAAGCTGGGAACTTCAACGAGTTGTGTGGGCTGGACGATGATGCTGCGGAATGCATCACTTTCTTGCATCAATGACAGGCAGGATGTAGTGCGATGTAGCATCCATGGTGCCATACAAGCACTTCGAGCCTATGAACTTGCTCTTCAATACTATTGACCATCTGAACTAAGCATACACGTAGCAAAAGGGTCCTGCAATCGTGCTCATAGCGTCTTTGATGGTGATGTTCGGTGGACCGACATACCCCACGCTGAGCACGTCATCAAGAGTCGCATTGCGGCTCGGTGGGTTGTTCAAGAAAGTCATAGTACCCGCGATGCTATTCTGCCGGCTTTTCAAATCGAGGTTCTGCCATGTCCACCAAACGCGATCGATCATGCCGTGGTGGAAGTAGAAGGCTGGGTCTGCTGGCGAGTTGAACCTGCGGTTTAGTCAGTACTTGTCTTGTGTTATCGATAGTGCCCAGGCGGGGTGAAGCATACATATCCATTCCAGAATCACCCCCGATCGTGTAATGCCCTCCATTATGAACGCCCATAACCCCTTGAGTGAAGTTCTGCATCTTGTTCTGGAAGCTGAGGATATCGGGGTAGTTCTTGATCAGGTCTACGACCATCTCATCTCGTGTCTCGTTCGACGCTTGTGTGCTGATATCGCGACTTAGGCAGCGAGGATTGTAGCCAAGGCCATCGGCTTGCGGGTTCGGTGGGGCGTCTTTGACTGTCGTTTGGATAGGGCCTAAGTTGATCTTCCAGCTGTTCCAATTAGCCAATTGTCGATCTAGTTCAGGTTTGATCAACGTACTCTTTGAATGGCCCAGACTTGATGCAGCCCCCGCCATTTGCTGAATGGAAAGTAACCATGCAGCGCGCTTCGTTTGGGATGCACCATGATCCTCGTCCAGCCACATATTCGCCGTCACCGGAGATACTGGTCTTGCTGCCGTCAAAGAGAGGTGATGAGAGCGGGTCTGCTGCCCACTTGGACCAGTTGTTGTACGGGAGATAGCCTTTATAGCCACACTCGTTGCGAAGAGCTTGTTCGTAAACCCAGATATAGTAGCGATGCCAGCTGAGAAAATTTCCCTGGGATTCATCAGTCAAACCCCTGTTGCGATAGTTTCCGGACGTACCGTTCCATGGATGTTCATTGTCTGCAGAATGTGCGTGACAATGAAGTCGTCGAATCTACTCTTTGCGCCTGATGCTATCGCGGCTGGGGTCTTTGCTGGTTTCTTGCCCAGACACTTGACTGCATCGATATAGTTGAGCTTTTGGTGCTCTGACAACGTCGACCTGGCATTGGATCAGCTCAATCGGTGCAAATTACCCGTACGCTGTGCTTACCATTCTTGTCGAACGGCAACGTTCTTTAGTGTACACTTTCCTGGGTTGGGGTACCCGTTCTGAGCAACATTGATGGAAAGCTTTGCGAGTGCTTGAGCAGCCAAGACATCATTGCCGATGATAGTGGCGCTGATGCTGCCGAAAAGAGCGGTTACTGTTAGGGTTGAAACTTTCATGAGGACGGAGGTGAATGACAAGATCTGCGGATGTCTTTTCTGGCAGATGTGATGTCGAAGAAGGTAAACAAATATACAAACACTCAACACGCCGACTTTATATTCGAAGCGAGTCAGAAGTGCGATTCTCCGCTATCTGTATCTTAACTTCGTACGTGCATGTCCCAAGCGGAGAATTAACGCCATGCAGATTCGCGCATTGGCTGCTACCATCTTGGACCTTCCAGAAGCCCAGCAGCGCTCGCCTCCTTAGATCCGTTTGGTTTCTACATATGGCAGTAGTGTTCCGTGCATGGGATATGACGGCTCGGAAGAATCCCGCCGTCTTTCAGTGCAGGCCTTAGGCCTCGGTGGCGCAACTCCCTTGCGTAAAGCAGGCACGGTAGCGTTCGCGGCTGAAATTAGATAGGTGGGACGCCCCGTGGCATAGTTCCCGCGGACCGGGCCATGTCAAATCGTCGTGTATGAAGGGTCATAGTCGCGCTACATCAAAGCGTGATATGGTCGAAACAAAGAAGACTATTTCCTTCTCATCAGTATTGCTACTCGTTGAGCTACGGATCAGATGGCAGGTCGGCAGCAATCTCCGAGCCGCATAGATTTTTCATGGGCACTGTCGAAGGCCTGATCCAAGGTCGTTGCTGTGCCGCAAGCACGCATACGAGAATCCTGCAGCAAGTGGCTTTATCCGCAAGGGGTGCGCCCAGCCGGAGCTCTACCGCGATCCGCCCGGAATACTTGGCACATGCGAACAATCGTTTTGGTAGCTGGAACACGTCGGTCATCGACAAAGGCGCCATCTGAACAGTCGGTGGCCATCGTGATGCGCGCGGAAAGTGTTTGTGGTTACGGCATTGCTTGTTCGTACTTGGAGTAGATAAATCGAGACCTCGAGGTGGGGTGACAGCTTCATTGGGGTAGCGGCTTGGCGATATGATGCGCTCTCGCTATCCCGCCTAGTGCTTGGGTGGCATCCTTCGTTCGTCCCGCCTCTTGCTGCGCACACCCACTCGCCCTCAAAAGTCGAGACCAGATACGATACCTAGGTACTTCGAGACGGGTCGCTTAGACATGAGTCCTCGAATGGCAAGGTCGCCGTTCCTTTAGAGGGCCGTGATTCGCAGCTTAACCATGAGCATCCCGCGGCGGGGATACAAATTGCCTTGATCAAGGCGCCTCGGGATTCACGCCACGCACAGCAATATACAGCAGGTTATTGGGGTTTCAAACAATCTATCACTGTCACTTTCCGAGTCTAGAAGGAGAACCGTGGGATGCGATTCCAAAGGAACGGTCGACACACCTAGTCGTGCGGAATGGACTGAATATTTCTCCATGCGGACCGCTGTGCCACATGCAAGTCGGTGGTACATATGGGTTTTGGTATCTCTAGATCTTTCAGCCTTAATTTTCATATCTTTCCGATGTCCTTGATCTCCATCCCATAGCACTATCCTTCACCCTCTTTCATCATGAATCAGCACACTGCTGTCTCGGATGCGGAAATCTCGTACAGTAATGCGTCAAATTTGATGATACAAGCAGGTACGATATTTGGTATTGCCTTGGCTGTCACCTTGCTTCGCTGCTATGTACGCCTTGTCATGCTCAAAGCCTTCGGCAAAGACGACTGGACTATTCTCGTGTCAATGGTGCGGAACTATTCGATCATCCGCCCAACGAATCAATGCTGATCATAGATGGTCAAGATCTTGGCAACAATAGCGTTCGGCTGTTACATATCGGAAGTGCCTCTAGGACTTGGGAAGCATCTAGCTGTCATACAGTTAGACCCACCTAAGTACCGTCAGCTACTCAAAATTCGCCTGGTACATCAAGTCTGTGTTACAGCAGGCGTAACAGTGGTCAAAATCTCTGTGAGCTATATGCTCCTCCGATTGGCTGTACAAAGAAATCATATATATTTCCTGTACAGCCTGATCGTGTTTCTGGTCGCGTTCATCATTGCTTGCACTGGAACCCTCGGTATGGTCTCTTACTATGCCACTTACGAATCAAGCTAACGATTTTTTAGTGAGTTTTAGCTGTCAGGAATGCGATGCAGCAAAGCATTGCATACGTCATGTGACTGGAGAGTGCTGACGAAGTGCCATTGCAGGTTTTCATGTGCCTTCCGGTAGCAGCTATATGGGACTTCAGACTTCGTCCACCACCTCTAGGTACCGGTGATGCACTGTGTTTCAGTATCAGTACCTTCGGCCAAATTGCTTTATTCAACTCGAGTAAGTAGTATACAAACCAAGTTGATCTGAGACTTTGCTAAATACTCTCAGTCGTCAACATTGCCACCGACTTCCTACTAGCGCTTTTACCCATCCCGGTCATTTGGAACTTGCAAGTTCGCGTTCGCACCAAGATCTTGCTAGCTTTCATTCTTTCCCTCGGCATATTCGCATCAGTGGCTGGAATTATGAAGGCCCGTGTGAGCAAGACCATCATGAACGACCCCGAACGCTTCGTGCATGACGCATTCTCCATGTGGAACTTCATCGAGCTCGATGTTGGTATTATAGCAGCCTCTTTACCTTCACTCAAGCCTCTCTGCAACCGCTTCCTCGAAGCTGCGCGCTCCGTTGCGCAAAGTCAACCTACGACAACACCGCGTTTCAGCTTTCGAGAACCAGGGTCCATGGGATATGCGAGGCAGACAGAAGAGTTCGGTAAAGAGTTCGAGCTAGGACAGTATAAGAGCGGATGCGAGACAACGATCAGGGTATCGTCTCGATTGTCGAACGACCATGAGTCCCATTCCTGGGCTATTGGGAGAGCACGTAGCTCTGACAGCGTCATCCCATCGAATCAGGGCCGGGGTAGCGAGTCGAAGGATATATTAGTGACCAAAGACATACATGTGAGCTAGGATGTGGAGCCATAGCAGCATCTTTAGGATAATAGCACGACTATCACGACCTGGGGTTCGAAACATGACGAGGGCCTACTAAAATTCGCGTGATGCCAAGTATATACTTTGCTAGATAATGTGTCGAGCCGCCAGCAGTCACACTATGATCTTGATGAAGATCTGCTTATCTCACAAAGGCGCCGCCCCCACTCGCGCCCAGCTGATTACCCGTCATCCAGCCACTCTCCGGCAAGCACGCGATACCAACGATACCTGCCACCTCCTCGAGCGTGCCGGGCCTACCACCAATCTCGCCTGCCAATCTCAACATGTCCTCGCTGTCTACACCAGGTCTCTCCTTCGCCAACGGGATCAACGCGTTGTACATCTTCAGCGCCTCCCTCGGCGCCTCGGGCAATCCGTTCAAGAGACCGGTGTCCATGGGACCAGGGCTCACGCTGTTAACAGTCGCGCGTTCAGCAAGCTCGCGCGCCCACACACGCGTCATGGCCTCGATGGCGCCCTTGGTGCCAGCATAGGATGTTTGCTGGATCAGGCCCCATGTCGTAGTCGCGGATGAGATGTTGACGATCCTACCCGATCTGTCGTGAGGAAGGTAAGGAAACGCGGCTTTGATAAGCAGCGCAGGAGCTTTGCAATTGATGTTGAAGGTCTGGTCCCAGAGTTCTGGATCGAGCTCCTGGATGGGCTGCGCATTCACGACAGCGGCATTGTTGATCAGGATGTCGATCTGGAACGAAGGGGTGGCCGCTGGGTTGGTGAAGTGAGCCTTTGCCGCATTGACAATGGTTTGCGGGGCGGAAGGGTCAAGAAGATCGGCGCGTACGGGGAGCGCGTTGATCTTGTAGGTCGTGGAGAGATGGTTTGCTAAGTCAGTCGCGATCTTATCGGACGCCGATGTTGCGTAGTTGATCACAACGTTAGCTCCGCGCGAGGCGAAGTAGGTGGCAAGTGTGGCGCCGAAGCCTAGTTGCACGTCAGTTACTAATCAAGTGGTACGTCGTTACATCGCCATCGTAGAAGACTGCGAGCTTGTTGCAGAACATACTTCGCGAAGAACCGGTAATAATGGCAAGTTTGCCTTCAAAGACTCTGGGTGCTGACATTTTGGAAATTGCTATGTGCTGAGGTATGTTGAAACCTGGGTAAGAGACCTGTACATGTATCTATGGAAGTAGTCGTGACAACGCCCACCGCTTGCACGGCAGAGGCGTCGCGGGGAACCCTTGACTATGTAAAACATCCAGGATCCGTAGAGGAATGTCTGGCGGTGGAGACCGTTATTTCGTGCTGTGGGTCTCGATAGAAATTCCCCGAAGTAGCTCCATCTTGTGCCGACGCATACACCGAGCATTGGCAGACCGTATTCCTCACGCCATGTTATGAGGATAGTCATAACTGGCACACATATAGTTGATATTCCCCTTTCTCTCCTTATACTAGATTTCCAAGTTCTGAATTGATATCTAGGTACTTTGGGACCACCTCATCTCTGGTCGAGATCCGAGTGTATGGATTCAATACGACACTCCTGCATGCTCCACACCCCCGCACGCACAGTACGCGGCGATGTACCAATCCTTGTGCAGAAGAATCTTGAAACGGGATTCGCGCGCAGACGTAGCAGGTTATACCGCTCCACCGCTTTGCACAAGACCGAGAGTCTGGACTCGTTCTTGGAGATACATCGGCGCATGTGAAGGTGATACGTAAGACTGTCTGCCATCTCTGCAACTATACCGAATGACAAAGTAAGGAATGCTGCAGATACCTAAGTAGGCTCATTCCAACAGCGTCTGGGCGGACTGGCCTCCTGGAGCGGACATTAGCTTTGCCAGAACATGCGATCACTCCGAAGGGTCGTCGTCCCGCGCATCAACAGCTCCCAAGAGCATCGGACATATAACGAACCGGGAACTACTGCAGACGGGTAACAGTGCCGGCACTAGGAAGCCTGTGCCGCTTCGCCTCTCCGCTACCGTTGTTAATCCTAAACTCGTACGGCTTCATCCGGGCGAACCCTAGATGGTTGGCGCCGAGAGTTTTTGTGGCCTACGGATCGAGCTGGGATGGAAGAAGGCTCGTGGACGAGTGCCATACTGTTGGGATCGTGGCGCTCCTTTTTGCCAGCCTTTCGTTGCGTATTCTTATTTTCTTGCATGCCCGGTGCTTGCACTGTGTGGATCAGTGAACTCTATTGTTGCTTTCTTCCTCTTTGTTCAGTTCGACCATTACGCGCGCCTAAGGATAGGATAGGTACTTCCAAAGTTCGATTGACGCCATGGCGCCACCGACTTCTTACCATATGGCCCTATCGGTCTTGGTCCCATTACCCTTCGTCATCGTTTCGACCATCTTGCGGTTTTGGATTCGTTCGAAGAGGAAGGCCTGGGGACCAGATGACTGGGCTATGCTCATCAACTTGGTAAGTTTTGTACACATCCACGATTGGGGTCTTACTGACATGAACCCAGCCGGTCTGGACGGTGAGCACAGTTGCCACACTCGGTATGGCTTGGAGTGGCGTTGGACAGTATGATGGCTCGTTGACCGCGTCTCAATATTCCATGTCCTTGAAGGTGTGTGACCGTCGTTTTCTCGCGCGCCTCAGTCGTTCGAAAGGGTATACTGACGAGAAGCAGTGGTTTTACGTCTTCCAAGAGCCATGGTGCTTCACCCTCGTCGCGATCAAGTGCAGCATCGGATTCGCCTTGATCCGAATTGCGAACCGCAAGAAATGGATCGAGATGGTCATCTACGCCTGCATGATATCCTGTTTCGTCGTCATGGGCGGGACGGGAATGTATCTCTTCTTCCAATGTAGGCCAGTACAGTACGTATTCACGACCTTCCCCTCCTAGAGTAGCCATACTAACTCCGGAAATAGAAAGAACTGGTATCCCACGATGGAAGGTGAATGCAATGGGCGCAACATCCAGACAGTACTGTCATACGCCGTAGCCGTAGTGTCCATCTCAACAGATTGGATCTTTGCGACGCTCCCCATCTTTCTCCTCTGGGACGTCCAACTCGACTGGCGCGTAAAGAGCTCCGTAATGGCCATGCTCGGCCTGGGAATCTTGTAAGTCATCTCGCATTTGGGTCCAAACCACCAAGCATCACCCCTAACGCATATAACAGCGCATCCATCGCCCCCATCGTCCGCCTCAAGTTCCTCATCGGCCTGAACGACCCGACCCGACTTCTCCAGAACCTCGGCGAAATCCTCGCTTGGGCTTGCGCAGAAATGAACGTCGGCATGTTCGTCGCTAACCTGCCCGCCTGCCGCCCTCTACTCACAAACTTCATCTCGCATTTCTCATCCTGGTCTGGAAGCCACTCAAACCCTTCAGGCGGCTACTCGAAGAAGCAAAACCCTCGGGGTTCCATCCGCGCCGGTCCAGGATCAAAGCAATGGATGGAGCTTAACGAGCGACCTGAGAACCACTCGCATTCGGGTAGCAAGCCCAAGAGTGTCGGTGTTGAAACAAAGATCTATGGCGATCTGGATGAGTACAGTAACACGAGCCTGGAACACGTTGATGGCGACCAGAAGCGTGGTGGACAGCGGCCGAGCGGTGATGGCTTGCAGGTCAGTGTACAAAAGGACTTCAGAGTGGAGATTAGTGACAGGAAGCAGTTGACGGCGTTGCCTAGGGTACCGTTGGAGACTGTTTGAACTGGCGCTTGTCGGTGTGGGCGTTTAATGGTAGATACTGTACATGTCATGTAGATCATGATCGCAATGAGCAGGGCTTCATATATGTTCCTCTTACGCTTTTATTAGTACAAAGTTGTTCCAGTCTCAATACCCATGCTTTTGCAACTCCGCCTCAGTATACTCCCACAACTTCTTCCTCAGCCCCTCGTCTCTCGCGAATGAACTGCCAGAACTCTTCTTGCCCACTGGCATGTAATATGCGCCACTTTCCAATTCGTCCTTCGCGGTGGTAGCACACCAAGTCGTGTTCAACGCGCCTCCTTCCGGACCTTGGTAGTGACCCGGCAGTATCATGCCGATGATGCCGTAGATGTACAGGCCAACCTTCATGAATATGTTCGTGCGGAGGTTGTCGAAGAGATCCGTCAAAATGACACCGGGGTGCAGGGAGACGGATGTTATCGTAGGGTACTCTAGCGCCAGGGAGCGAGCGAAGAGTATGTTCGCCAACTTCGAGGAGCCGTAGCGACGCCAGGTACTCTCCTTCTCGAGCGCTTGCTGATCGAACTCGATGCCCTTTGATACTGGCATCTGGTGGCCCATGCTGCTCAGATTCACAATTCTGACATCTGAGCCCGGCTGTTTCGCCGTGTCCAGCATCGTCGGGATAAGGAGCTTCGTGAGCAGCGCGTGGCCCATGTGGTTCGTGCCAAACTGTATCTCATATCCTTCCTTGGTGGTGCTGTATGGGGGCGCCATGATACCAGCATTGTTGATCAAGATATCGAGGCGCGATTCCTGGCTCTTGAACGTCGATGCTGCGTCGGCAATGGACGAGAAAGACGTCAGGTCGAGCGGTAGGAACACGATCTCGCAGGCATTTGGAACGCTGTTCTTGATGTCGGTGATGGCATCGCGGGCTTTGGATTCGGTACGAGCGGCGAGGTAGATGCGCGTGGGGTTGTGGGCAGCGAGGTATGCGACGGTCTGTTTGCCTAAGCCGGCGTTGCCTGTGGATGTGTCAGTCGCATGATACGGTCGCTCATGCTCGGGAATGGAGGACACTCACCACCGGTGACTAGAATCACCTTCCCGTCCAGACTGCCGATGTCCTTGGCAGGGTCGAATGACTTTCCCATGTTACTGGTCTTTTGTGGTCGCGGATTATGGATGTCGCAAAGCTGCGTGCGCGCAGTGAGAGGGAGTGGAGACTGTCTGCGATGTGGCGCAAGATATAGCAGGTACTCGTCAACGTCGGCACCAAGTATGTCTCTCGTCTTGGTTGTTGACGCAAGCAGGAGACTGTCGCAATCCCGCGCACATCCTGTTGGCCGTCAAGCCATCGTTAGCTTGCGGTGCGGTCCGTCCACGGGGTTTCGTCGTCGGTTGCCGAGGTTGGAAACGCGCTATGACGTCTTCCATTGCATGTGAACGCGTCTCCTGTAACGCTTCGGAACCCGTATCGAAGTCCGGACGCGATATGCATTCTGTGATGCTAGAGGTTGATACTACGTGCAATGCAGGATTTGCGGATGTGAGGAAGTCGCGCCTTGAAGTGGCGCTGCCAATTCGCGCTTACGGCTTACTTGCATAAGTCCTAATGGGACGAGGGAACCAAAGCTGGGCGGCACACTGGTCTCAAATGGGGTATCATTATGCTTAATTACAATATATAGCTGAAAATGCTTTTGCGCTTCGCTGATGCGAGCCCCCACGCTTTAGGAAGTGTAACACTGAATTCAACGTCTCGGACCGGAGAGCCCTGCTCTAGGATTGTTTCGAAACCTCTCATAAGGGTTGTTCGCACGCGCATAATCCTCATCAAGATCGAGATCATGTATGACTATCGGCTTTCGCCGCGTTGATGCGGGTGTGGTCGTAGCTGTAGCTGAAGGTTGCTTTGCTGGAGCCGTTTTGGCCTTGAATGAAGACAGAAGGTTCTGGCGTTCTTCCTCAAGCTCATCGTCGCTCGTTAGATCAATGACTCCATCGTACTGAGCAGGTGGTGGGCGTGTAACGCTTTTCCGCTTGGTGCCACTTGGCTGAGACGCTGCGATAGTTGAAGCTGAGGTCGGTATCGTTGGTGATGAAGCTGCGGAAGAAGCCCCTTGATGAGTTTGACCAAGCTGCATCCGTGGGGATGCAGTGGCTATAACTCCTTCCCATTGCGCGTCTGTATGAGTGGGTGCGAATGCTCCTCTACTCGTCGGATGAGCCTGGGTCATGCTTGAGGGTCGGGATGACAAAGGTGTGCCGTTCTGCAGACTTTGGTTTGTTTGAGGAGCTTGCTGTGAAGTTGTATGAGAGAGTCTAGATGGCTGCATCTGCGCTACCGGCGCAGGTTGGTTCCTAGAGTCAGGCACACGGGTTTGCTGGATCTGGGGAGGTGTGTGCTCCGGTGTGAAAGGTGTATGAGTAGCGTATAGTTGCGTCACGGGTAAGCGAGACTGGTGATATGCTTGCATAGGTGCGTTCGACAAATTTGGGATATAATAGTCGGGATAGTCGGCTTGAGGAGGTTGAAGCCTAGGGTCGGAGGGCGAAGTATGTGTAGGATCGTTTCGAGACTGTCGCGGTGGTATGCTTTGTTCTGCAGCACCCCTCGCTGCCGGCGCAGAGCCCTGTACATCTGGATTTCCATGTCCATTTCCTGGTCTCTGCAAATTTTGGTGCGGTGGTCCTGACGTTGTGCGAGTTGGTCCAGTTTGTGGCGAGTTGGTCAAGGCTGGATTCAGCTGTAACTCTTCGCCTGCACGCCATAGACGTGGCGAAGCAGAAGTTGCGCTGACAGGTGATGGCTGTTGAGAACCAAAATCTGTAAAGATGTTACCCATTATGGGAGATCTTGTCGGTACCGCAGCTGTGCGCACTCGCTCCGAAGGAGCATTCCTTGCAGTGGCGACTTGTAATGGTCCGTTAATGTCATATACGGGACTATTGACTTCTGCTTGAGCGTTTGATGGCCCGGGATCAGTCCGTTGTCGCTTCGGTGCTGTGGGAATAGGTTGTGTCTCCTCCCTTCCGATGATCGAATCGCGTGGCGGCAGTATGGACAGCGGCTTGTCCAGGGGTGCTACCCTTTTCCTCGAAACGGCGGAAGTAGGAGAGGATAGTGTTTTCGTTCTTGAAGTAGATGGCGTTGGCTTTGGAGCCTCTGCTGGTTGGTTACGGTCTATCGTAGTGCCGTCCACCGCACCTCGAATTCCCTCCAGGTTTTCTATAAAGTCCCAGGCAAACTTCCAAATTGGCGCAGACAACCGAAGGTCCTTAAAATGCTCGCGAAAGGCTTCTCGAAGTGCTCTGATATCGCCTAGCAATAGTTCGTTGTTGCGTGTTTCCGAATACATGGAGATAAGGACGGTGACGGCCACCATTTCGACGGGCGCAAAGGTTTGTACACCACTCAAATGCCTGTCGGCATTCGTGAAAGTGTCGGGATCTAGGGCAATAAGGTCTCTGAAGGTCGTCCAGACGCTTGCAAGATGTGACTTGAGCGCATCATCTACAGCGCCGGTGTTGTTCAGCAACTTTGGGATTAAACTGTGGCTTGTCCTCAGCGCTGGAATGCCAGTTGCAGGAGTCGGATGCTGTACTTCCAGAATTTGGCTGAAGCAAGACAGAGTGAGTTGGAAGTCCTTCGCTCGAGCTCGATCCTTCATCAAGTTGTAGATCATAGGGAAGTCTTCCACGAAAAGCTTCGCTAGTTCTTGCCATGGGCCTTGTTTCGCGCGCATCCTCTCAGCTAAAGTGAGTTGCACACCCATTTGGACCCTAGCGAAAAGGTCTTCTTCTTGTACGGGCGTAAGCTCTGCGAACTGAAAGGCCACAAAATCTTTCTCCAAGAACGACTTTTGAGTGTCCGAAGGAAGCACCTTTTTGCGTTTATTGATAGGCGTCTCACAGAACCACCTTGCGCTGTCAGTGAGTCGTTGAGAGATACTAATTGGACTGAATTGCTTACCACTTTTCGCCCTTGTGGTCGTGGCAAGGAATCATGCCTTTGACGAATGCCCTGACAGAGGAAAGTCGTTGCTTTCCGTCCACGCTGACAAGAACGTCACGTGGTGTACCATCTGTTCCAATAATCCGTTTCTTATTCAGAATAATGGGTGGGATGTAGTAGTTTTCTACGCAAGTATTAGGAATCTTTGGATTCGTTCATGTTAAGAGAGCCTGGAGGAGATCATACCCATCAGAGAATTAATCAGACCCGTCATACGATCGGCTATTGCTATTAGCATGTCGGCGACAATGAAGTTGGGCGTCTTTACCTGTCCAGACAACCTCACGTTGATATTCCGGGTCGACATCGATCGCACCGCTCTCCAGTTCCTCTGCCCGCTGTCAGTAGAAGATCCTCTCGTCATAGTCGGCCAGTCTTTCACTCACTTATCAGACTTCCCAAACTTCGCATGTGGACATTGGGCTGCGGCAGCTTTGGTCGCGGTTTGTAGTCGTACCCATCATCGCTGTCGCTTTCTGCGAAGATGTCGTCATTGCCGTCCTCGTCTTTGACAGCAGACTGCACTGCAATGCTGTCCTTGTTTGGTTGTTTAGCAGCGCCGCGATGGGTGTTGCTGACTTCCATGCCCGTGCGGACCCCAGGCATGCTGGGGTGAGCGGTGTCGAATCAGGAAGTAGGTATACTAAGTTGCATTGACTAGGTAGTTTTGGACCAAGCTTAGGTCAGCTTGCACTAAGCTCTTTGAACACTAACCAGACCTAGACTTAGTGCTAGCTGCAATTTCACTCTCACCTTAACTACTCAAAAGACCTTTGGTTTTCTTAGAAGAGAAGCGCAAAGTACAAAAAAAAAGTCCAATTTATATGCAAACATTCTAGGGGCTTGGCTGCAGCACTTGGTCATGGACAATCCTAGTCTAGAAGGTTCTGCCTGACTGCAAGCAGAGAAGTTAGCAGGCTTCATGCATCAGCGAGAAATTGCTGTTGCAAACAACCAATCATCACACGTTGCCCAACGCACTGGTCATTCAGCGAGCACTTCACAACATGCGCACCATCCTCCTGCATTCACGATCATGACTCAATGTTTCAATATAATCTTGATGTATTGCCATAGATGCGACACTATTGTCTGCCCCGTGAGAACCTGTAATATGGACGGAGAACGCCACCAAGCGGGAAGATACATGAGAAACATAGGCTACACAGCAGCCTGTATATGTCCATCCATCTGACTCGACGTAGTGCCGGGTCACTCAGTCATCATAGAGTGAGTCATGGTCATCCTCTTGAGCAGCATGGCCAGCGGCGAACTGCTCCTGGAAGTGACCCTCTTGTTCCTCCATCGCGTCGTGCTCTTGCATATCATAGTCTTCCGCTTCCGGCTGTCGTGCAATATCTTGAGCATCCGCCACCTCCTCGTCTTCGGTCAGATCGTCATCCTCTTGGGCATCGTCCCTGTCGGATTCTCCAGCGTCGCTGAGCTCAACGACCTGCAATTCCTTGGCCTTTCTGGAGAGTTTGAGGTTGATTTCGCCCAAGTGCTGCAGCTGCTGAATGTCGAGCATTCCCTTGGAGCCAAGCCCGAGCACCATCATGAAGCCTTGGCAAGCGATCATCTTGGTGTTTTCCGCGGGTGGAAGAAGTTCCTCAAAGGCGATGTCCTCGATATCAGCGGCGGCTTCGGCTTGAAGCACGTCGGACTCGTGCTCTAGGTCTGCTTGAGCGCGCCTGCGCTTTTCAACGATACGTTCCTGGATGAAAGTAATGAAGTTTTCACCTTCTGTCGACAAGTCCTCGCGGACGCGTGCGGATGGTTCTTGAACTGCTGGCTCGGGAAAGTCGGAGCTGAAACCTGGTAGGCCAAAGTCGTCGCCACCGTAATCGACCTCGCTCGTAAGGTTCTTGAACCCTTCAAGAGCAAGAGGCTGTCCACGACCTTTTGAGGGGGAGGCAGAGACGAAGCGGCTTCCAGGTCTGCTCTGATCAGCGGAGCCTATCATACCAGCGCGTCCGCTCCGAGGAACGACTGAAGAGCCTCTGATAGAAGCACTTATGTTCCATGGCATCGCAGAGAAGATCTGTTGATCGTCGAGAGCGGAGACACCTTCGCGAGGTAGTTCGACTGCGATGTCATCCTCACCAAGCATAAGTACGTCCTGATCGTCAGCCGAACGACCAATCTCAGGCTCGCCGGTCTTCTGACGCACACGGCGAGATTCTTCCTGGGTCGCATCGTCAATACCACTGTCGCGGTCGTGCTTCGCTCTGGTAATCTTGTTGCGACTGAAGCCCATGATCGACTCGAAGAGGTTTTCCCCAATGAACATATCGAACGGACTAATATGTTGACCGCCCAAGACACGTTCACCGATACCACCGATACCAGCGCCCCACACGTAATGTTCGGCATTCTTTTTGGCCTGAGCAGCGGCGCGTTTCTGGATTTTTTGCCGAGCTGCTGCTTTCATGTTCTGACGGTAGTTCCTCTGCCAACTTGCAAGCTCCTTGTTGGGAAGCTCTATAGCTGCATCGATAGGAAGAGTGCGTGGAACCCGACGACGGCGCATGGGGGCGGCGAACGTATCGGAAGACTCAACGACTTCCGAATGCTGACTAGACTGTTGCAGACCGTCTGATGAAAGTGGTCCGCCTTCGATAAGTTCGTCGTCGTAGGCCGGGAAGTCAATGTCTGCTTGATCACCCGGGAACTGATATATGTCAGTCGTCATTCTGGATGATGCCGATGGTAAGGTGGGTATTGAGAAAGCAATGAAAGGCAAGCAAAGAAACAAACAAAGATGCGTGACAAGGCAGACAGCAAACGTCGTCGTCTATCAAGGACATTACGAAGAGCCGCCTGATAGAGATTGAGCGAATGTGGTGAGATCGTGCTTCGCCATGCCTGGCGCTTCAAGTGAGAGCAGCAAGGCCTCACTGCATGACTTGGAACCAAAACTGTGGTGCAAAAAGACGTGAGAGAACGCAGCAAAACTCACCTGATCGCCGACCTGTTGTCCATCATTATGTTCCCTGCGAACCCGCGCACTGGCCCCAGCATCGCTGGACATTTTCGCGCCTGCGGTCCTAGCTGGCGTGCTGGGCATGTTTTGCCGTGGTGGCAACTGGATGATCTCGCCATCGTCTGCGATCATGAAGTCTGGGTCTTCAAGCTGGATCGTATCGCCAGCGCCCATGACACTTGGTCCGCCAACACTGCCCACTCCATCGTCGCCTTCAAGTCTGAACTCGGCCGCCATCACGGGAGATGAAGTAGGCAAGATGAGCCCACCGATGCCATCGGCATGGGAAGAGGACCGTGCTTGCTGGGAGCTGAAGGGTGTGAGCGTCTGGGAGTCGCCGGACCGCGCAATGTCGAGGTTGAAGTTGTGGTCTAGTTCTGCGAGGAAGTCTGGGGGAGGAAGCGCGAGCTCGGGCAAGAAGGAAGGGTCATCTTCGAGTATGAGCTGATCAGGCCTAGATAGATCCTGTGAGTAAAGCGATCATGTTATAAAGGTGATGCATGCCTACCTAGCTTTGCCAGCGTCTGGATCGAGTGCGGTATGCTTCACCGTCCGTAGCATCACTAGCAGGGCATTTCGCGCACTCTCTGCGTCCGAAAGGATGTATCCACATTGTTGTAGATATACACGCGATATACCGTACCTGCATGCGTCAGTAGTCTGTCGCTCGGACAAGGTATGGCAGCGCGGCGTACATCAAATTGCCCTGTAACCGTAGAGCCATGGGCGCTACAGGATCGACAATGGTCTGACATGCTTTCTGTACATCGACATCGAGAATCTGTTTGCGGCCGATTCGTTTGTGGGTGGTCGCGACGAGCCTGCCACTTCGGTCAGTACAGGGCAGGGGCGACTGGACGCCTTCTAACATACCACACGGTTGCCACACCGTATTTGCGCGACGTGAGCACTACGAGTGTCAGTCAAATCGTTCCAAGCTGCAGTCTCGGTTTGGAGCTTACCTTCGTGACTGTAGAACATGCTGTCGGTACTTAATACATGAAACAGATGATCGTACAAGTGTAATGATACAGGAAGAAGATTGCGCGTCTCGCGAATAACGCGATAGATTATGACAGAAGCGCAGCAGTAGAAAAGATGGGGAGGAAGGCAATCTTGGAGGTGAGCGTCACGATCATGGAAGGGCTTGGCAGCACGCTTCGACGCGTTTCTACGCGTGGTGAGGTGAAGACGGAAAGGGACAGAAAGTACACTTCACCAGTCTAATGCCGTGTCTATTAATGCAAGGTCTTGAAGTCATGCAATCGTTACTTAAGCTCTCAGAGGTATCGTCCCATAGCCTTTCCAGCTAGTACAACGCCGAATGCCATGCATTACCTGCTGCTCCAGTCCTGTTTGCGCTTCAGCATGATCTTGCGCGCGAGATCCAAGGAGATGCCCATAGTGAAGTGTGTCGATTCAGTCTATGAGTCGCCCATCTGCACGTCCTCGTCGACAACGGGAAGAGGAACGGCGCGGTAGAGGAGGATAAGAGCCGAGTGGCTTTGACCTGGAACATGTCAGTCATCGTCAATTCACAGTCACAGTCTGGGATGCTTACCTCCGCCAGACAGGGTTTGTATCCTCTCAGCATCCACCTCAGATACCTTCTCGTCGTTGAACCACCACCATTTACCGTCTTCCTCCTTCCGCTTGCCAGTGTTGGGGTCCTTGGGTCCCTGCTTCTTGACGAAAGACGTGTAGTGGCCACTGTCGGCGCTGGCGCCTTGATGCGTGATGACACCTCTCAGCTCGTAGAGACCGGTCTGGTTTGCGCCTTCATCTGCAGTCATCTTGGAGTCCACAAGAGCGAGGAGCTCCTTCTTGGCAGCAAGGATTGATGCGGCGCGTTCCGCCTCGACCTGGGCGTCGGTCTTGTACTCAACCTCCTCCATCTTGGTGTCCTCAGCCGGCTTGCTGGCGTCCTCCTTCTTTTGTGCAGCTTCCTTCTTCTTCTGTAGAGGCTCCTTGCGAGCAAGAGGGTCGCTGTCGTTCTCCTCGCCAGCTCGCATGCGCTTCTGTCGCTTGCGGGCGCGCTCGACATCCTCCTCTTCTTTGCGGACTTCACGGATCTTGTCCCGGATTGGGACGAGCATCTTCCTCAGGTCGTCTGTGCAGAACTCCAATGCGTCCAGCTCTTCGGGGAAAGTGACCTTGCGCATGATCTTTGCCTTCTTATTGGTATCCTTTCGCCAGTCGAAACGCACGAAATGGATGGGGAGGTGTTTCGGTAGGCGCGCGATCTTGGACGTCTTGGTGTAGATGGCGTTTCGGCCCAGAACCTCTGATCGCTTCTCGATCTGCTCCTTCAAGCCAGCAGCCAGACCGTCCCTGAGGTGGTTCGTCTCTACGTTGATGTGGCAGTTGAGCTTGAAAAAGAGGTCTTCGCTGTGAACGGGCTCCTCGCCACCCTCCTTCGCTGCGGGCTCATCGCACTCCATGACCGACTCGAACTTGCCCGCCATGTACTTGTCGATCCAGGATAGCTCCCTCTTCTTGTTCGCATCTGAACCTGTCTCGTTGTCGGTGATCTTAAGCTTTTGACGGAGCAGCGAGACGATTTGTGACCAAGCCTCCTCGGCATCCTGCTGTGCGTAGCCGTGGCCGTCCTTTGATTTTTGGGCGAACTGGGGAAATGCGGTTCGGAGAGCGTTGAGGAACATGAGTGGAGGGAAGCCATTTTGTGTCTCGGACATTTGCTTGAAGAGGTCGCGGAGGGAGCCCGTTAGGTCGGCTGAGCCACCGAGGCCACCGAGGCCGAACTGGCTCAGCTGCGAGGCACTGGATGAGCTGGCACCGTTGCTGGAGAGGGTCAGTAGGAGCACGAGGACATGATGTAATCAAACTTACCTGTCTGCGTACCGCAAGAGCTCTTCTTGCAGTTCCGGGATGGAGCGTAGCGTCTGCAGGGTGGAGTTCATGTAGCAGGTGTTGCCCAGGTTCTGCAGACCTGCGGGTGTGGCGCCCTCCAACTGCGCGGCTTCCGCCTCGTCCATGTCCTCGAGGAACTTGACCGGGACCTTGGGCTTCTCGATGACGTTTGCCGACCCCGAGGGCGTGCCCATCATCATGAGTGTCTGGTTCGGCTTGAGGCCCAGCTTGGACATGTCGGCGTCATCCTTGAGCTGTCCGCCCTTGACGATGACCTTTTGGCGCTCTGGCTCGACGCCGGTGATGGAGAAGAGCTGGTACTTGAACGTCTCGCCGGTGGAGGTGGTATCCACTTCGACCTCGTGCTTCTTGCCCTGATGCTTTACGATTACTGCAAACATGTGAATTAGTCTTGGGCCCTTCAAATGACCGTATGACGCTGCACGTACCTGGTATAGACGCCATGATGAATGTTCAACTATACGGTGGATAGAGTATAGAAGACTACGGGAGGCGGAGGCGAGAGAGTGGTTATAGTGGCTTCGTGGGGCAAAAGTTAATGGAAGCATGAGGAAGGAGGGCCGCGCCAAGCTGACCGCCGCCCGGAGCTGCTACCCCACTAGCGCGACCAGCTGCAGGCACCGCCAACTCGCCGTACTGGCATGTCATAGCCCGCTCTCCCCCGACGGCAGCCCTACCATTCCAACATAGAGCTGCTGCTGAGCTCTATCCGCAATGGTACAGTCACCTCTCACTGCTGTGGTCTAATCACGTGCTCATACTGACACCCTCAGTCGCAATCACTCCGCCCGTACCTCCAGTGCGTGCGCTCGTCGCTCACAGCCGCCCTCTCTCTCTCCAACTTTGCGTCCCAGGCCTCCGAGCGCCACAATGTTCCCGAGATCGAAGCCGCCAGCTCCCCCGAAGTCATCCTGAACCCGCTTACCGTATCGAGAAACGAGCATGAACGCGTATACATCGAGCCCAGCATCAACAGTGTGCGCATAAGCATCAAGATCAAGCAGGCAGATGAGATTGAACACATTCTGGTCCACAAGTTCACACGGTTCCTGACGCAAAGAGCCGAGTCCTTCTACATTATGCGGAGGAAGCCGGTCAAGGGCTACGACATCTCGTTCTTGATCACCAACTTCCACACCGAGGAGATGCTGAAGCACAAGCTGGTCGACTTCATCATCCAGTTTATGGAGGAGGTGGACAAGGAGATTTCAGAAATGAAGCTCTTCGTAAGACAGCCGAGGTTCGCCTGTTCGAGCATTAGAGCTGACACATTACCAGTTGAACGCAAGAGCACGTTTCGTGGCTGAGTCTTTCCTTACTCCGGTATGCATACCCCACACATACATCCGTGCACGGATACTGACATGCCTTAGTTTGATTGAGCGTGTTACGATGCCGGCGTTTGTATATATTGGCTCATCACGAATACCTGGGCAGACGAAGCTAGAACGAACAAATTCCAGGCCCGGAATCTTTGCCCACGAACAAGCGCTATGTGGAAAAGTTGCTATGCAAGCTGAGCATTCGACCAGCATTCAATACAAATACAAACTTCGAATCCATTTCACACTTGACGTACACCGCCGATCGCCTGAACATAAACGCAGATACTACGCAGACCCCCGACGTGGAAGGAAAATGTCACGTTCATGACAATTCTCATACTGTCATTATTCTCATTTGGATATTTCATCTACATGTTGTCTGGCAGCCGCAGTGATGTTCGCCAAAACCTCTAGAGATCAAGCTCACAGCTGATCAGCGCTTACAACTTGGCCAGGACAGCGTCGGCACCGGAGACCTGTAGAATTAGCAACGAGCACCTCAAGTTTTCAAAGCGATGCGAAACTTACCGAGACCTCACCAGGGCTCTTCTCGTTCTCGGCGTAGATAACCTTGCCGTGGTCGAAGACCATAGCCCAGCGACCGTTGCGGTCGCCCATACCAGCAGGCCAACCGTGTTCCTTGGAGAAGAAGGTCTTGGTGTCGCTGAGGAAGAGAACCTCGTCGCCCTTGACGCCGTTGACCTTGCCCCATGCGTTCATGACCCAGGCGTCGTTGCTCGCAATGGTAGCAATGACATCAACACCCTTGTCCTTGAACTCCTTGGCCTTTGCGATGTAGGGAGGGAGATGGTAGGCCTGGCATCCTGGGGTGAAGGCACCGGGAACGGAGAAGAGGACGACCTTCTTGTCTACCCACTCCTTGCTGGCATCGTATTCTTGGGGACGGCCGCAGGCGGTGGGGTCAGCGTCGGTGATGGGTGCCCATCTACACGAGAGAAGATACCATGTCAGCGTGTATTCTAAGCGCTGTGGTGGTGAACGGAGCTCGATGCGAAGGTACTTACTCGAACTTGACGCCCTCGGGGAGCTTGTCGCCGACTTGTAGAGGAGCCATGATGATTATTTGGTGTTTTGATAGAAAATGTTGTGTTAATTGTAGATGCGTATAAAAGAATTGAGCAGAGTGAGAGAAAGTGACTTGTTGTGTCGGACGCCGATTAGTTATGCTAGCTGGAGGGGTACCCGCCCGGCTTCCCAAGCTTGAAGCTTCGAGATCATAGTGGGGCATATGCCGGCCGAGGCTTATGACGCCAGGTACCCAGCCAGCGCATTTCCAACGCTGCAGGGTTTCTTTGACAAATCTTTTTGGCCTATTAGAGCGGCAAGTAAGCGTGTACCTGAATGAGCAGCTAGAGGAGCGGTGCCGGAGGATTCATAGCAGAATCGCACAGAGTTGAGGTGATGGTATAGAAGAGCTTGGTCAAAACGGCCATCTGCTACAAGCTTTCAAAATCCCAGCAGCTTAATTATTGACGCGTATGTACTGTATGTCGGCGCCTCGTTGTGTGGAACATCCAAGTGATCGTCATCTTTGCTTTTCGACTTTCTCGAACCTTCTCAACAGCTGTCAATCACACGCACTAAGCCGTAGATCTGATCCCTCTCTTGAGGGTTATCAAGAGTAGTTTTAAAAGCAGTCAGTTTTCGCAAGATCTCTCGTAGATAAGCTGAGCTTCACCTGATGAGTCTGCATGTAAGTATATGCCGAAGTGCCGATATGAGGCATCCAACGGCATTTCTTAGATCATGATTCAGGGTGATAACGTTCTGTATTTGAGCGATCACGTTGACCTTCTACACAATCTATCTCGTGATATCCACTTTGGCAATTCGACCATGTCTCTCGCACCACCCTTCACTCAACAAAGCGCTCACGCCAAGGTCAAGAAGGCTCAAGACCTCTGGAACGGCCAGTGCGTGGTGTCATGACTAGCTCTCATCGTTACTAAACTGTGCCAGAAACCCCAAGGTGATCGCGCAAGCCTACACGCCTGACAGTGTTTGGCGCAACCGATCGTCCTTCCTCGCTGGTACGGCAGACATTGAAGACTTCTTGACAAAGAAGTGGGAAAAGGAAAAGAGCTACCGGCTGCGCAAAGAGCTCTTTGCCTTTTCAGATGACAAGATCGCGGTTCAGTTCTGGTATGAGTTCCAAGATGCCCACGATGGCATGAAGTGGAAGCGATGCTATGGCCTTGAAGACTGGACGTTCGCAGAGGACGGGAAGATGCGTAAGCGGCAGATGAGCGGCAATGACATCGAGATCGATGAATCCCGTGAGTGTTCCCAGACTCCGTGTATCTTTGTTTTAGGATCGGTAGCATTGCTAAGGTCTATGTAGAGCGATGGTTCAAGGACGGCGTCGACGTGAACGCAGTCGAAATTAGCGAGTCTCATTGGTGATGGATGTTCTCGGTGTATTCAAATTAAGACGGGTGGGTATCGTGACGCGCGGCGAGAAAAGACATATGTATGCGATGACTTCGTTATATGACTTATGCTGGAGGAGTATCGTGGATAGCGACGAGAATGAATTTTGGATCTTGAGTCGTTAGCAGAAGCCCCGCCATCGAGTGCGTGAGGGACATACCTGGTACAATGACCAATTCATTCTTCCTTGTTCGCAGCCTGAGAAGTTTGACTTCGTCTTCCTTGTCCAGCTCGTCCACAAGGGTCCCCGCTGCCGTCAGGAACGACCAGACCATGCTGGCGACGTCCTCAGCGCTGTGTATCCCGCTTTCTTTCCTGCCGTTCGAGTAGTTGTCCGACGCAGCTTCCCCAGAGGCTGGCAGAGTACTGTTTGGGTTCGCCGAAGAGCTGTTTGATATGAGACCAGAAGTGCGTATTATTGTGCCGTTCTCGCGCGACAGTATGAGGGTGCTCTGAACGCCGGGCTTTTGGCTCAGTCGCGTGAGTAGCGAAAGTGTCTCGTCTGGCTGCGCGTATATTAGTAAGCAACATTTGAAAACGCAATAAGATACATACAGCGTTCTGGGCCATGGTTCGTGATGTGTGCCAGAAGAATAAGAGATGCAGTCGCGGTTTACAGCGCGCTGATGACATCGGCGTACAGGACCGCGGCTGGACCCTGCCAAGAGTCCACCAACTCAGGCCTCTTCGGTGTTAGCGGCACCTGTGGATCCTCAATTTTCCGTTCATCAGCAGAGAACGCGTCGTTCGCTCATTGACGCGCATAGTTTTGTTCAACTTCTCGACATCGCGCGCAACAGTGAAGTCTTACGAAATCACAACTTTGCCCAGCGAACCCTCAAAACCAATCTAGTCCGTCACCATGACCAACAGCTCAAAGAAGAAGAAGGAGAACAAGAAGAAGGACTTTCAAGTAAAAATGACCAAAGTGGCATATACCGAACCGCAATGCTAACAGAACCAGAAAGCAAAACTAAAGGTCGGAAAGGCGAGACCCAAGGCAGCAAACAGCACAGATACGAGCTTCCGAGCGAAATGTGAGGTCTACCTTATCATATCTCTGTCTCTTTAACTAACGCATCACAGCGATATCTCTCAAGCAGCAAGCACTTTCCACAAGTGCCCCATCTTTAGAAGCACAATGCGCACATTATCTGGGCTTGCTCAATCACAAAGCAGACACACAGCGAAGAGAATCCTTAGCCTTCTTGACATCAGCCATCGCAAACAACCCGCCTACAGTGCCATTGCCGCAGCCTTCGTCTGTCATCATTCCTGTGGCACAAAAGCTCATTCTGGATGGATCCAACAGCGTTCGTCAACAGCTACTGAAGCTACTGCAAAGCTTGCCGCCACTCGACATTGCTAGCCACGCCGACCAGCTGTTACTCCACACAAGAGCTGCCATGACGCATTTAGCAACAGAAATTCGTTTGTTCGGCCTTGACGTACTGGAATGGTTGCTTGCCGTTGCAGGCGATGAGGTCGTCAGCTGTGCTGGAGGTTGGGTGAAGATGCTCAAATGCTTCCTCAGTTTACTCGGTTGGCAGAGCGAAGCGTCAAGCAAATGGTCAACTGCCAAATCGTACGGAAAAGCTGATACGAAGATGCAAGTCAAGCAAATGAACGCCTTGACTTCCTTCCTCCGCGCGGGACTCTCCCACAGGCAGACAATAGCAACCGTCGACATCAGCGACAGCAACTTCCCACTTTGGCATACTCAACATCATGTTCTTTCCGAGCGATCAAACGTTTATGCACATCTCAACTTGTTTGGCGCTGCAAGAGACGAGGAAGCAGAGATGTATGAAGACCGCGAAGATCGACAACGGTTATTCCGAGACCGAGCCGAGGCTGCAATCGTCGCAGGATTGGAGCAAGCAACCAAAGGCGGTGGAGAGTTGGGCAGGGCGGGTGCGCAACTCCGCAAAGCCGTGAAAGAGGGTATGGCGGACTTCTACCGAGAGGATCCATTGGCCTGAGAGTGCAATCTTCCGATTTACCCACTGCAAGGCGTGGCCTCCTACGGAACGCTTCTAGAGACACGTGGGAGGACGGTCTCAAGTACTTCGTACTACCGGATAGCCGAAGGAGATCAACGGGAGTACCTCCAGAAGTGACACCGGATAATGTCTGGTGCTATCTTACAACAACGCCACCTACACCCCGGTCTCAGCACACGGGACCAGTCGCGAAAGTGGCGACGTCACTACCGTCCCACGACAATCCGCGCAACACAAACATGAGCCTCAGGCTCACGAGTAGTGTGACGGAGACCGAAGCTAGCGCCATGACTCGAGGCGCGACCGGTCGATACATGTACTGTCAGCCTTGCGCATCAACATCTTCCTCGCCACCGGAACAGACACGACAAGTCGTTTAGGCACTTCTGGTCGCCCTTTTCGCCCAGCGTTGTACCCCTCACTTTGCGTCACCACTTGAAGAATCCTTCACATCCAACGTTGTCACATTCACAGCTGGGAATGATCGAGAGAATCATACATGCCCAACATAGGGTGTAATCGAGCGAATTCGGGTACGGCAGTATAGAACGACAGGAGCGTTTAGAGTCGGAGTTTGTAGAGAGCCAGGTTACAATCGCGAAACGTAAACATCCAGTCAACTCAGATTTATCGAGAATATCGCCTAGCTTCAGGCTTGTCACACACAATGAACACAACGGCAGCATCGCCTGGATTGCAGGAAGACGAGCCGGCGCTGACTGACGAGAAAGCCGATGTCGGCGCGGGTGTAGTCCCTCCCACAGACTGGATTGGAATACCTCCTTTGCACCACCAAACGGAGCTATGGATTCCCGATACAGCCGAGGAACTTGCCCGACAAACAGCCTCTTCGGCGGTGCATTTCCCAGATACCCGGCAACGACATCGTGGTACGGCCTCACCTCGCAGCGCCGATGTATCATGGGAGGATATGCCCCCTCACCTTGTTCCATTTGTCCCTTATATAGATAAGAAGAAGGAAAAGACGGTCATCGGTATACCAGCTCCTGATGAGGGGACTATGGATGTCAATATTATCCGAACGTGGATAGATCGATGCCAACAACTACACGGGAAACAATGTCATGGTAGCAGGACCTCACAGATGCATTCGCCTTTCCCGTCCTATTTGAGCGACGTCGAGCGTGGATGTCTAGTAGTTGCACCTAAACACCCACGTTACGTCGCTTTGAGTTATGTTTGGGGCGGAGCAGAGACCTCAGCTTGCGCTACGATGGCGAACCTGGCAGCACTTCAAGAGTACAACGGACTGTACAGCGGGGTCATATCGTTGCCTAATCTTCTTCGAGACACCATCAATTTGGTGAAGGATCTAGGACTTCCTTATTTATGGGTGGATCGAATTGCCATCGTTCAAGACGACGAAGCCACCAAACACCACCAGCTGAGTGCCATGGGAGAGATATACGCCGGATCGCTTTTTACCTTAGTCGCAGCTCAAAATGAGGAAGCAGCGTCGAGTCTCTATGGACATCGGAAAATGACGCTTACTCCAAGTGAGACTTCCATACCACAAGGACTCAGGAGACCGGACGGAAAGCCACTGAGTGGTGCGCAGTATATGACAAAGCAAGCGATGTCACTGATGGAGACAAAATGGTACTCGCGAGGTTGGACTTTCCAAGAATACATATTCTTTACACGAAGGGTCATCTTCCAATACAATACAGTCAATTGGGAGTGTCTCTGTGCTTCTTGGCATGAATGCCAGGATTCTACATCATCAACGCCACTCTCTACTGGAACCCCCAACCCCAACCCGAACCCTACAGCAACCAAATCGGACGCGCCTGTTGCTGGGCTGAACAGTTCACCTTGGCCAGATATGATACGTTATACGCGTCTCATGACCTTGTTCAATGAACGAGATCTGACTTTCCCGGAAGATGTTCTTGACGCTTTCGTGAGTTGTCTCGCGCATCTGAGCAGCATATTCCCAGGCGGATTCATATCCGGTTTGCCGACGATGTGCTTCGACGCCGCGCTATTGTGGCAGCCATGGGCATATCTGAAGAGACGGAAGCCCCGTCGACTGTCTGCTGACGACGCCATTCTACCTTCATGGTCTTGGGCAGGATGGGAAGGCATCATCAACTCTGAAAGCTGGAGAAGTGCTGCCAACTACCAGATTGAGTACTTGCCTGAATCAGAGATACCCCAATTTACTTCCTGGAGAACCTTCAGCACAGTGGAATGGACGTACTCTAAGACGTTAACATCGGAGCGGTACCCAGTCAGCATCCCTTCGCAGTTCAGGAGGCCAGCTTTCACCAAGTTTGGGGATGATCTTCCTCCAGAATGGTCCATGTCTGCGAATTTGGGAGAAGATGTTCATGCTGTCCGACACTCATGCGATCCATCGCAACCCTTTCGCTTTCCGATCCCAATCCTCGAAGAGCCGAACCGCCGACAACCTGTGATAAATGCCCGTTACCTACATTGTATTACGAAACACGCCTTCCTCAAGCTAGGCAAGGAATTCCTTAACACGACATCGGGCTGTCCTTCCGTGCAGCTTCTTACAACATCTGGTCGGTGGGCTGGATGTCTCCGCCTCAACTTTATACCTTCACATGCGCGCGACGAAACTTCGACACCGTCTACCCCGACTCTGAAACATCGCTCTCGGGATACGTCTAAAGCTCTTCCCAGCTTTGCTTTCACTACCCCCTCGCCGTCTGAAGTTGCGGGTGCGCTCTTCGACCCTGATCGAATTGAAAACGAGTTGTGTGAGCTTATCGAGATATCTGCTGGATCGGTTGAGAATTGGGAAATCGATGCGCGAAGCTTCGATGAATGGTATCAAGATTGCGTCTGGGTTAAAGGACTGTACGAGTTCGTCAATGTACTCTGGGTAACGCGGGTGGAAGGAGTCGCATATCGCAAAGCGCTTGGGAGGATTCGGAAGGATGTGTGGGAGAGCGAGGCCAAGGATGAGACAGAAGTTACGCTCGGATGAGCGGGTCCAGCATAAGAGTGCTGCGAGGTCAGTCTCATGAACGGGCCCGGCAGGAGTTTCTGTGTTTGTCGAGCGGCTTTCGGTTAAGTTCCTCGCGCTATCAGTGTATTGAAGCGCGCACGTGCAAAAACTTGTTCAAACTAGAGGTGCCAATAGGCAGGAACACCTGTACTTGTAGTTGGCAGCACAAATTGATAAACACTGTGGCGCAATAACGGGAAGGCATGAGATGGTTCGCTACTTCTCATCCGGCCTCGCATATTCTTCATGTGCAATTTAGCAAATTGAGATATACGCATACGGGTCGGCGGCAAAGTGAAAGATACAAGCTCAAAGGTACTATGGATGGGCGGTCCTGATCGCGGTGTTGAGCTGCATCTTTGATTACGTCACAGCACTAAACATGTCGGCGCGGGACGCGCTCGCCCAGGCCGAAACATTGCTGATACTGCCGACAAACACTGGTGTGCTGGCCACATTGATACACATAGCCCTCCACATCTCTCACCTCCTCTTCTGCCTTGATCATATCTGCGATACGTCTTCCCAACCTCTTGCCATTGCTCAATCGCTGGCGTGGACATCCGCAACCAATCGCAACGCGACCATGTCAATAGTATCGCAGACCCTGCAGGGTGCAGTGCTGAGCATAACTTCAAACGTGCTTGCGCAAGCAATCTCATCCTACAAAGACAGCGTACGTGCTGTTGCGCAATCATCAATGTCCTGGCGCATGTAGCTGACACGTATCCAGACGCCCTTCACCCTCAACTATGCCACGGTCTTCAAGTTTGCGCTCTTCAGCGTCCTCAGCACCCCACCCAACATAGTCTGGCAAGGCTACCTCGAAGACCAATTCCCTACTAACGTGCCCTCCGCTGCCCCACCGTCCGAGAAGCCAGGCTCGAAGCCCGACCCCACCAAGACGTCGCTCAGCAAGACAAACGTCCTTATCAAGTTCCTGCTTGACCAGACCATCGGCGCCGTCGTCAACACGCTCATGTTCCTGAGCTACATGGCCTATGTCAATGCGCAGGGCAAGCCGGGCGTCAACGCCATGGACATGGTCACGAGCGACTGCGCGAATAAGCTGTGGCCGATGATGAAGGATGGATACAAATTCTGGCCCGCGATAAGCCTTATCAGCTTCCTGTGGGTGCCAGTAGACAAGAGGATTGTCTTCGGGTGCTCTGTGGGTGTCGTGTGGGGCATATACTTGAGTCTGGCCGTGGGCGCATAGATAGGAGCGCGATGCAAGCGCGCGTTGTGGAGATGGATGTCTCAAGCGATGTATACCCACCCAACACGAAAGCGTTCCTGGGGCGCTGAGTGCGCGAATAAGCTGGAGCCGCGAAAAGGTTCGGTTCTGCTGGTCCGTACCACTCAACGCGAACACCTATCCTATACCTTAAAGGCATCCCGTGCTACCTTTTCTTATCGTTCACGTGAAACAGTGGGCATCTCTAAAGTATCCTTTCGGTGGTAGGTACAACTACGCGCGACCGAGCTTCATCTTCTTTGAGTGGTTCTTCCAATCGGTACACCTTGAACGATCAACTCTCTCCACAGTACTCGCCTAGGCTGACAACCACCATACTTACCTTATGGTGCCGAAGAGGCTTTTTCGCCCTCGCGGTGGAGCTTTAAAAAAAATGATACTCCAGTACCAAGGGACTTGGTCTTTCCATTGCACAATCAGAATTGACCGTCCGCCAACGTCTAGTAAGGGGTACGCCATGTGAACATGTGCTCCACACAACCACTTCAACAGCAATTACTGGTCACAGCATTCCGATGTGTGCGCATTTGGTAATTCTCATACTAACCGAGATCAAATTAATATACAAGAAAACATCTCCTGCTGTATAACCATCTCTTCTCAAACACCTCACGATTCGCACATCATGGAGCATCCCTCAGAGCTCTCTGAGAAAATTACTAACGCCCCCGAGGGGGGCCCTTCAGCCCAAACACCGAAGTTCAAGGGTAAGCAAAGCTCCCAGGGCAAGGAGTCCGTCGCCAGTGGCTTCAAGTACGGACCCGTGCCAGGTCAGTACTTCCGTTCACGACGCGTGAAGCCCGAGGATGTCGGGATGCCGTGGCTCGACAAGCCGCACCCGAGGCAGAAATGGGGAACAATTCTTCCCCTCGTCGGCTTTGGTCTTGGCCTGATGGTAACTGCCATCATGATCTGGGACGGCTTCCGAGTCATCGGTAGGCACAAGTATTGCCAGATCCTCCATGACGATTTCAAGTCACTGAACGAGACCGTCTGGACTAAAGAAGTCGAGCTGGGCGGCTACGGGTAAGTTACCTTCGACCATCGGCATGCATTGACTAACTCGAACATGCAGCAACGGCCAGTTCGAGATGACTACTGGTACGGATGAGAACGTCTTCGTCAAGAACGGTGAACTCATCATCAAGCCGACTCTCCAGGAGGAGCAGTTCCTCGGAAGCAATTACACCCTTGACCTACGTGGCCATGGATGCACTGGTTCCGGCTGGAGTGACTGTGTTGCCACTACCAACACGACCAACGGCACCATCATCAACCCCATCAAGTCCGGTCGCATCAACACTAGGCGCGGCGCCTCAATCAAGTACGGCCGTATCGAGGTCGTCGCCAAGCTGCCATCTGGTGATTGGCTGTGGCCCGCTATCTGGATGTTGCCCAAGGACAACGCATATGGCCCTTGGCCTCGCTCTGGTGAGATCGATATTGCCGAATCTCGCGGTAACGATCCCAGTTATGCTCAGGGTGGCAGGAACGTTGTCTCGAGCACTTTGCACTTTGGTCCCGACTCCAACCATAACGGCTGGTGGCGCAACAACGTCAAGCGCGAGGCGCTACACACCACATACGCCGCCGGTTACAACACTTTCGGCATTGAGGTAAGTCTCATATGTCTCTGTCGTCCTTTCGTCAGTACTAACCAAACTTCCAGTGGAGCGAGAAGTACATCTTCACCTACATCAACACGCGCCTACTCCAGGTCATGTATACGCACTTCGACCAGCCCTTCTTCAAGTACGGAAACTTCCCCCAGGCCGATGCCAACGGCACCCGTCTTGACGACCCCTGGAAGCACGCCAAGAGCAACGCCGCCCCCTTCGACCAGGAGTTCTACCTCGTCATGAACCTGGCTGTCGGTTCCACCAACGGCTGGTTCGAGGATGGCAAGAGCGGCAAGCCATGGATTGACCACAGTCACCGCGCCAAGCTCGACTTCTGGGAGGCCAAGAACCAGTGGTTGCCTACGTGGAAGGACGGCGGACAAATGAAGGTTAAGAGTGTTACCATGTGGCAGCAAGGCGGACACAACGGGTGCAAGGCTTAAGGTGTCTAACGCTATTGGGTGAAGGAGATGACTGGCTTAGTGGACTTGACTCGTTGTCGGAAGTACTGCGCAGGTACAAGTCCGTATGGAGAGCCTCGCTGATTGTAATCGTACTATCTAATGCAACGACTTTGTCTCAAGGGATCCATGCTATCGTGATTTGGTGTCATAACGTTCCTTGTACGTACTTTGGCGAATACGGCTTCATCGCAAGCCATGTTGAACGGTGGCTAAATTGTGATCCTTGAAGCCAGCCGACGAGTTTTCTATTAACATAGACATATGTGAGAATTGTTGTGAGATCTCACCTACTCTTTTACGGAACAACGGGCACGCAAGTCATGTACGCCCGTAAAGATGGAAGCTAGTGTTCAGTCGGGAAGGTGGGATGGCCTCCGGCTTACCATTTCGGGCTATCACGACCAGGCACCCACTTTTCCACTTCTAACATCTACACGCCTATCTTGAGTGCAACGTCCGATGTTCGCAGTGCGTGTACTTGTGACTAAGCCCGGTATCATCCGAACTATACGCGTTGCTCATCTCAGTCGAGCTACTTGAACGATTCACCACCAAAAGCGCTTTCCATTCCATCGGTCCCACCAGCATCTCGTACACATCGCGACCATGCCGTACTCTCCTAATGTAGGCGACTCGCTAGACTCGCTGGATACGCCGTCTATGATTGTGGACTTGGACCTCATGGAAGCCAACCTGGATAAACTCATGAAACAACTCCTCCCTACTGGCGTCAACATCCGCCCACATCTCAAGACCACGAAATCCGCTATCCTCGCGAAGAAGATGGTCAAAGCGGGCGCAAAAGGAGGATGTGTAGCGAAACTCTCCGAAGCAGAAGTCATGTGCGAAAAAGGCTTCACAGACCTGCTAATAACCTGCGAGATAATCGGCGCAGCAAAAGTGGCGCGGTTAGTGGAACTAGTCAAGAAGTACAAAGACGTGCGGATAGTCGTCGACAGCATAGAAGGCGCAAGCGCAATCGAGCAAGCCCTATCAAAAAACGGCTTCGAAGGCACCGTCATGACGCTCATCGATCTCGATGTGGGATTACACCGCACGGGTGTGCAACCTGGCCAGCCAGCCTCGGACCTAGCACGTTTCGTCGCCAGCTCAAAGAACCTCAAACTCATCGGCGTACAAGGGTACGAGGGACATTTGCAACACATTCATGGACTAGAAGAGCGCAAGACCCAATGTCTGGAGAGCATGAAGATCCTCACCTCTACTGCCGATGCGCTGAGAAAAGAAGGTTACGCAATCGATGTGGTGACGACTGGTGGGACGGGCACAGCGGAGTTCTGTGTCACGGTCCCTGGAATCACAGAAGTACAGCCTGGCTCTTTTCTCTTCATGGATACGGATTATCGCAATGCCGTTGGTTCGACGAACTATGCGCAGAGTTTGACTATCTTGTCGACGGTTCTCAGCAAGCAGGGCCCGAACATTATTACTATTGACGCGGGGCTCAAGTCGTTGACGACGGATTCTGGACTGGCGGAGTGCAAGACGCCGGGGTATACGTATGGGGTTCTGGGAGATGAGCATGGTAGTCTCGCTTGGGAGGAAGGCAAGGGTAAAGAATTGAAGATAGGAGATAGGGTCGAGATGGTGCCTAGTCATATCGACCCAACAGTAAACTTACACAACGTGTACTATGCGTATCGGAAGGGCATTATCGAGGAGATTTGGCCTGTAGACAGTAGAGGGTGTGTGCAATAGCGTTTGGGATGCCACAAAATCAAATTGGTAATCGCGTCTAACAGATTATGTACACTTTCTTGACACATGCCCGTACTCTTACAGCCCCTACTATACATCTTCCCGTCTCAAATGAGATCCAGTAAATTCGCTTGTAGATCTTTCACTGGAACATCGGCAAGGGGATCTTTGCCGGTAAACGACGCAGCCGCTCGGTCTGACCTGCTCATTTTTGTAATATCGTAGTGTTCACCGCCCATCTTGGGATGACGCTTGTCTTTGTACGCGTTAAACTTGTCGTTCCAGTGCCATGGGTCTTTATCCGCTTCTTTCGCATTGCTTGTGTTTTCGACATTGTCCAGACCCCTCTTCCTCTTGCCGTTGCCTGTTGGCGGCGGAGAGACATGCTTCTCACCTGTGGCCTTCGGGTTTGCGTTCTCTTTGTCGGCGTCATCGTCTTCTAGAATTGTGACTGGGTTATCCGCCGAGCTACCAGCGGAGTCTTTAGCCGCCCTTTCAGCCTCGAGCTTCTCAGAAAACGTTGACCCAGTCATGATCTTCTCGACCTCTCCGTTGGTGTGCGCGAAGTCATCATCGACGTCGCCGACCTTTGCCAGTTTATCGAGGCGGAGTTTCGTCGCAAAGATTCCCTTCTCGGGGTCGAGGTTGCCCTTCTTGAAGTAATTGACGGCTTCCTTGCGCCACGAAACGCACTGCCCTTCGATGCCGAAAGCAGGGAGATCATGCGATAGCTCTAGATAATACGCAATGACGATTGCCAAGTCAAGGAAGCGGGAATCTGGCTTGAGCTCGCCTGCTGCTTCGATGGCCGCAAGCACAGTGAGTAGTGCGCAGCCCATCAAGCCTATCATTTCGCAGGTTGTGTCGCCATCTTCGTTATTGATGAGCGCGGTGATGTGCTCATTTTCATTCAGCCACAGTCCCACTGCGCTGATGACCGACCACATTTTCTCGATCCGGTCCTTCTTGGCATGGAAGCCCTGATTAAACTCGACCATCTTTGTACTGTCAGCTTCCAGCTACCACGCGCAGCTAATCACTGCACTTACCATATTTTCCATAATTTCTTGCATTCCCCATCCTTGCCAGTCTGTATACAAATTCATCTCAAAGGCATCTGGGTCGCAGTACTTCGCCTTCCTTCCCAGTAGATCCGCCTTGAGCCACGCGTCCCACAGCATGACCCAGTTGTGCTCCGGGTGCTTGCTCGCCGGTGCTTTAAACAGGCCATCCTTTCTGAATTGATCGTCGATGGGCTTGTAGAGCTTGCTGAAGATCTCGGATTTTGAGGAAATGAAGGCGTCCGGGTCCAATGTCCAGTTCAGATAATTCCGGCCTTCAATGTCGAAGAAAGGATGCGGTATGCAAACGTAGTCGTAAGGTGCCGGATCGGCGGGCTTGCCCGTGCTGCTATCCTGCTTGTTTTTCTTCTGCTTGTCGTTCCTGTTGGTGCGCACCGACTCAAAGGCGGAATCCGAGCTCTCGCTGCCCGAATCTTCTAGGAAGACACCGGAATCGCGCGCGGTCTTCTGTTTCTTCGCTGGAGGCATTTTCACGTGGGATATGAGACGGGACAGGTGCTCAATGATATGTATTTGATGGGAATAGATAGTTGATCGATGATCTTGATGGATTGGAGGTGTGGGTTGATGAGGTTCATCCGGGTGTTCGTGGGATCATGACATCAAGGGGCTTCGTCATCGCTCCAGGACCCCTGAACAACGCGAACCTCTCACGATCGCACGTGAATGGCGTTTTGTGGTATCGCGTCGCGTCTGGCGAACCCATGTTGTCTGCATCTTGGAGATTCTGATAAACTCCCAAAAGCTCGCTGCCTTTTGTGACATTACAGGGTCCACTTGGGAAGAAGGAGGGTAGAAGTGATGGCAGAGGGTCAACACGCAGCGGGGTGCGCCATCTGGACGGACGGACGCGTCGAGGGAAGCTTGTGCCCCAACCAGCTAGCGCAACACCGGAACCGCGACCATCCATGGATCTCGGCTCGCACTATGTACTTTCCAATGAACCAGCACGACCTCTCTTCGCCCTACAACTCCATCACATCTCCGAAGAGTATTGCCGAGAGCGTCATCTAATACAAGGAGAAAACCAAACACCCAGGAGCCTACATCTTCGTCAGATCCTCCAATTTGCTTCTTATATCATGCTGTAGTCTGCAGACCTGTCTAGTTCTTTGTTTCCAACAAACGCTGCTGCATCTCGGACGCGGGTTTGGGCTGTTGCGGAAGAAGCGCCTGATGTCCTTTTACGAGCGAGTCGCAAATGCCCTCCTCTCGTGCATCTGCGTCTGTCTCAATGATCCGATCTCAGAGGCCGCACGGTCACTTACAGCTCAAGCATTCAAAACGCGCGGAGGGTTCCGACTGTTCGTGACCTCATACAATGATCACGGACGTTGACGATATCGAAACAGACCTTGGTGTTGGTTGCCCAAGTCGTTGGATACCAATGGCTACGATATAGTCCTTGTTGTGATCGAGTAGCAGATGCACATGTTGAACGTTCGGCCGCTCATCGCGTCATACGACGGCCTATGGAACTGAGGTCTATACTGGCTTTCACATACTTGCAGGTTGGAGCGACTCTTCCCAAGAGTCCCAGACGCCAGCATGTCTCGAAATTTCTGTATGCGTGAAGTATGCGCATGGGAGACGGAACGGCGCAGATTGTGTAGGAAGTAGTGACTGAGACTTCATGGTGGCGTATTCTGCCTTTACTCTGCAGCCTACAACAGCGCAGAAGCAAGGAACTGAGAACTTGCAACAGCGATGTAGGCTTCTAGGTTCTCTGTTGTTACACTGGTCGTTCTTGTAGCGTTTTGTTGTAGTAGGTACGCACGATGCTTAAGCTGCGTGAGAAGTGCCACAGATGAACTACGTGGAAGAGAAGGCAGATGCTTGGATGAGAGACTACGGCTTTTCCATGCCTACCGCTCAGTGCCCGGCGGCCTGGGTTCTTTCACGACACTAACTGTGTCTTTTGTTCGCGGTAATGCCTTGTACTTGTGAAGGCCCTGCTATAACCAGCTAGTAGATTAGAACTATGTATGTTACTCCCAGCTTAATTGTTCTGCCACACACCGGCCTGCACATGAAGCCAAAAAGCATTGAACTGTCAACCAAAAAACATGTCAGCTGATTTCGATCTCCAAAAACGTGAGTATACGCAGCGAGTCTACGACACTGGTAACAGCAAAAAGCCAGGCATCTGGCAAAAAGTTTGCCCCCTGGCAGGATCGAACTGCCGACCTCGGGATATCTGCTCTGTCGAACAGTCATATGTGTAGATATGAGACCCACGTGATAACCAACTACACCAAGGAGGCTTTGTTCTTCTCGTTTGGCCCGATTAGGCCGGTTATATTTCACCACTCACCGCTCACCGCTCACCGGTCGCTCCTGCCGTTGTTGCGCTCGCTCCTTCCTCCGTTGACCCAAACATCCCTGTCATTTCACCCTCCACCGACCCAAACATCCCTACCACCCCACCCTTCCCATCCTATGCTACCAAAAAGACTGGGCACACATTTGAGTACATAACCCAGAAGTCTACATTGCCTTGAAATCTTGCGAAATGGTTGTTCTCATCTTGATGTAGTCTGCAGAGCACCTGTCGAATTACACCTTGTACGAGGCACTCCGACTCTCCGACCTCGGCCTATCTTATCATGCACGCTAAAATTTTGGGCAGTTGCGTCACGCCCAACAGTCACGATTGACGCATCTGATGAGGCTCTGGAGTTCGTTTTCCTAAATTTTGCAAATGATCATGGCTTCACGAATGGCTTCGCAGCGCGTATGCGCTACATTGCGCCCATCTCGCATCAACTACGTCCCCGCGCGGTTTGCTTCCGCAGCCTCTGCGGTTAGGGGGTCCAGTCTACCACAGGACGTGAAGGACGCCATAGCCGTGAGTACCAACCTACACACGCTCTACAGCGCCCTCCATAATGACACTCTATAGCGCGACTCCACACTACCTACACCCGACCCGCCCTCATCCTCCAAGACAGCCGGCCTCGTCAACCAGCAATTACCGTACATGGTCCCGACCTATGTCCGCCCACCACCGATGTTCGAGAAGGGAGAGGGGTGCTGGATGTGGGATATTGAGAACAGAAAGTACCTCGACTTCACAGCTGGTATCGCCGTCAATGCGCTGGGGCACTGCGACCCTGGCGTAGCGCAGGTCATTGGAGAACAGGTACGTCCGTCACCACTGCATCGATTGTGGCTTACTGACTCCCTCCTAGGCCAGGCAGCTCATGCACACCTCGAACCTCTACCACAACCCGCACACAGGCCTGCTATCGAAGCAGCTGATCCAGCTCACGCACGCGACCGGAGGCTTCGCCAGCGCCACTCGCACATTCATATGCAACAGTGGTTCCGAGGCCAACGAGGCCGCCATCAAGTTCGCGCGCAAGGTCGGGAAGTCAATGTCACCGGACAAGGAGAAGCATGAATTCGTTTCGTTCCACAACTCATTCCACGGCCGGACCATGGGCAGTTTGAGTGCGACACCGAACCCCAAGTACCAGACACCGTTCTCACCGATGGTGCCCGGTTTCAAGTACGGCACATTCAATGACGTGGAAGCAGTCAACGACCTGGTTACTGACGCGACGTGCGGTGTCATCGTGGAGCCAATCCAGGGAGAGGGTGGTGTGAACGTTGCGACACCCGAGTTCCTTCTCGCGCTCCGAAAGAGGTGCACGGAAGTCGGTGCTGTCTTGATCTTCGACGAGATACAATGTGGTCTAGGCCGGACAGGTACCTTCTGGGCACACGGCGGCTACCCCAAGGAATGCCATCCCGACATTGTAACCACCGCAAAAGCACTCGGCAACGGATTCCCCATTGGCGCGACTATCGTCAACGACTTCGTCTGTGACAATATCAAGACTGGTGACCACGGCACCACATTTGGCGGCAACCCCCTCGGATCCCGGGTCGCTTCATACATCCTGTCTCGTCTCTCAGCACCAGAGATCCTCGACTCGATACCCGCCAAGGAGCAAGCATTCCGCAAGCACTTCGATGCTCTCCGACAGCGCTTTCCCAGCCAGATCAAGGAGGTCAGAGGCAAGGGACTGATCTTGGGTCTCCAGCTTGATGTCGACCCTACGCCCATCGTTACTGCTGCTCGTGAGAGGGGTCTGTTGATCATCACATGCGGTACAAACACCCTGAGATTCGTTCCCCCACTTGTGATCACCGAAGCGGAGATCGAGGAGGGCATGCAGATCCTAGGACACGCGATGGAGAGCGTGTGGGTCAAGCATGAGGATGTCGAGGGCACAGACGGTCAGCAGGAAATGCGGTAATGCATATCCTGGTTAGCATGGCGTTCATCGGCGTTGTAGACGGGTAGCATTGTACATATTCCACCAAAAGTCAAGGCATTAGAAGGTCGATCGCAAGTTGTATAAATGAATTGTATATTGTCATACACTGATTCCATTTGGAGTACTAAAGCAAAACTAAGCAAGGCCGAAGCCGGCTCTGACGGGTATAGTACATGCAAAGTAACTTCCAAACCGAGTGTGAAGGAAGTCGATTGGGCGAGCCCGCTGTTCAATATAGAAATAGAAATGCAATGTGTGCCGTGGTATAACCCCAGAGCTGTATGGGTAAGATCTTTCGTGTATCAACCGCTGCCAAAGATGCTGGCGACTGATTGGGACGATGCTGCACCGGCAGCATCCAAGCCGCCATTTTGAGCAGGTCCTCGCATCGGTAAGCCAGTACCAGGCGTAGAAGGTGCAGTCGTGCTGGTGGTACCACTCGCATCCTCGTTCTCGTTCTTCTTCGCACTCTTCGAAGTCTTCGCCTTCTTCTGCGGTCCATCCTTAGTCTTCTTATCAGCGCTTCCATAACGATGGTACTTGTGCCGATTCGGTCGCCCAAAGACCTGCTGCGGTGTCTGCAGTAGCGCAAAGCTGGATAAGCCCTCGCCCTCGTCATCACCCACAGGCAGGATCTGAGCATTCTGAATGACCTCGATAATGCCGGCGTCGTCTTCAAGCTCCTTCGCTTCTTGGTGATCGGCACGAGACATTTTCTTCGCGCGATTGAAGATCGCATGCTCGATTGTGTTCTCGAGAACTAGAGTTTCAACGAGCACCTCTTTCGTCTGCCCAATGCGATGAGCTCGTTTGATGGCTTGCGCTTCGATGTTCGGTCTGTTGATCGGGTTTACAATGAGTACGACGCTCGCCGCATTGAGGTTCAGTCCGAGCGCTCCGCATGCGACATCGATGAGCAAGACTCGCACATCTGGATCTTCGTTGAACAGTCTTACGTACTCAGATCGCAGCGCGTTGTTTAGAGTTCTCGCGTAGATTCGATGGTTGACGTATAACAATTCAAGACATTGGGCGATGTAGAACGCCGCGTTGTCACCATCGTAGAAGATGATGATCTTCTCTTTCTCTTGGTGCTGCATCACCTTGTCCAATAGATATGTAAGTTTGGCCGATGTGGTACCAATGCAGCGTGTGTTTCGGAGATCCGAGTCTGCGGGAAGATCCGCTGTCTCGTCTGCGAAGGTGAGTTTTCGCTTCTTCGTGCGGACGGGTGATGCTATGTCTAGGGTTTCCTCAACGCCATTCGCATCGTTGGATCCTGTTGACTTCTTAGGAGAAGCTTTGCTCGCGATGGCCGATGTCCGACGACTAGTCGGTGGCTGTTGACCCTTTACCAGCGAAGTAGGCACTCCTGTCCTCTGCAGCGGCAAGCCATTGACTGTGCCTTCGCTTGACGCTTTGAGCTTGCCCTCTTCCTCTGCCATCGCAATGGCCTTTGCTTTTGCTGCATATCCAACAGCATCAAGCCCGACCGTTGGATCCGAAGACCGGATGCTGCTATCAACGTGGAGTTGGCCGTCGATGAGCTGCGTAACACCAACCACGATGGGCTCCGCCGGGTAAACAAGTGCAAATGCCTCTCGCGCCGCTTCTGGCCAACGGTTGACAGCCATACCCACTTCATGAGATGTACTCAATGCAATCCATGCAGCGGAAGCCGTAAGCTTCGACACGATTTGGCTGCTCTCCAGGAGGGATTGCGCGTCCTCGAGCGAGCAGTTCTTGTCCTCCTTGGAAAGGTACTTACTGCTAGTTTCAAGCGTGGCGACTACATCTGAGAGGCTGAAACCTGTCCAGGTAAAGTTGGACTGCCGTAAATTCCTGATGAGACTGTGACGAGCTTTCACGCTATTCTTATGGAATAGATAGTCGACATCGGTCCGCTCGCTCGTGATAGCGTTTGCTCGCAGAACTTGGATGAAGAGATTGGCCGTCATCTTATCAAACCAACATGGCTCGAGGTAAACGGTTCTGTGTCGCATCGGCGGTAGGACAATGTCCTTCTCAACATCCTCTGGGCGTGTCTTCACAACTAGTCCTTCCAATGCTCGGACGAAGCATGAAGAAAACCCGGAATAAGTCTTTCTGTACTGGTGCTCGTGGCGATAAACGTATTCATCCCAATCGAGCTTACCTTCGGAGTTCTCGCACCATGGTCGAACCATGAGGAAATGTGAAGCAAGCGTACCCAAAGCTTTAGCAGCTTTGGAATTCTCTGCATCATGATTGAACGTCTTTCTCTTTTCAATGGCAAGTTCGCGCTGTAGTACCGCGTCGGTCTCCGGATCGACGGTGGACATGTCTACCTCCACACCGACCAAACTTTTCGCAGGTGCTTTGAACCAACGTCAGCATCTGTACACATTACAGAATTCGCACGACTTACTTCCTGATACCACCCAGCGTCTCTCCGCTTGTATCTGCTTAGCGACAAGTACAGCATTCGAGACAGAGCTCGAGAAAGAGTGTCCTTCATCGATAACGATCCGTAGCCAGTGTATCTTCTTCAGTGGCGATTCGTACACTCTATCGGTGTCGACGCAACTGCAATCTGGAATCCGAGTTGCTCCGATGTAAGGGCAGTTACAAACGCGAGACGCCCCAGAGCCCATGCGTCGTCCTTGTTCATCTTGACCATCTTGAATCTCTTGTTCGAACCGGTTGCGAGTGAATAGAACCACGTCAAACTTCATGAGTTCAGTGGGAGCTGGTAGTTCGCTTCGAAAGTCCATGGTCTCATCGGTTGGATGGGTTATCTTCGTCTTGCTGGCGCGCTTGAGCACAGAGTCAACGACGAGAATCCTGAGGCCACCCGAAAGGACGTGCTTCTGTATTTCTGATTGCCATTGGTGCAGTAAGTTTCGCGGTACGACAATGATAGTAGCGGAAGAGAGGACCAATTGACGTGTTGGCGGTATTCGGGTATTCCTGTTCATGCGTGGGATATCTGGTGGTATCTCGTAGAATGGAACATCTCGATTCAGTGCATCTTTGATGCTTTTCATATCTCCAGCCCCATTCGCCTCAGATTGCTCGAGGAAGGATTTCATCGGGATTGAATGTCGGCCAGCGGAAGAGATCGCCATGTCTGCCAACGATCCAGGTTGCTTGCGAAGAGGAGGTAATGGTCGGTATGCGACTGGAATCTTTGGAAGATGGCCCTTACTTGCCAAAATAACGGCCAAGCAAATTACCGTTTTCCCCAAGCCCATGGTCTCTGCCAGAATACCACCCCGGTTCATTTCGTAGTAGCGCGGCTCTTGTAGAAACGATCCATCTCGAGGCCCGAAGTAGAAATTCTTGCCATCAGGCGAGGTACGAACCTCCAATCTTGGATCAAGCTGCAGCTGTGGCGAAGCTTCCCGTTGCAGCATCAAGCTCGCCGACCGTGTCTGATACGCGTATAATCTGGTCTTGAGCCCCGGTAGAGCCTGTTCGCCATGCTCCGACCATTCTGAGACTGCCGCAGAATCTAGTACGTCTTGTACGGCGGCACGTGTATAGCGACACTTGATCTTCCCCACGTCGGGCGCAGGCGATGGTAGCTTGTTGAAAAGGTAGTATAGCGAGAAAGGTTCTACATGAGCCCAGGGATCAAAGTAACGCATCTCATCAGGATTTGAGTCTCCATTCCAAGCACTCGGTGAGATGTCAATTTGTTGGAGCAGTGTCCGCAGAGCGTTCTTCAAGCTCTTGCTGTTACGGTCAATCGTACGACGAGCCCAGTTTTCTGGCAAAAGATAGACGCGAACAAGGCCGTGGTGAGACGCATTACCAGGCGTTCCTCTACGCGCGAATATCCGAATCCATTGAGCTTCAAGCAGTCGTGATGCTTCAATACCGATGCTGGCCTTGATCTCGTCGGGAAGCTCTTGTTGCAGTAACTCGACCCAACCACCACTCGATGGTGAGATTGAACTAAAGTCGAATGTGTGCTTGAAGTGAAGGCAGCCAAGTGCGATGTAGCGATCCATATTCTGTGCACCAGTCTCAACACACTCCACGTTTTCGGGAGCTGATAAGGATCCTGTGGTGGCGAGCGTAGATGATCCGGTAGCAACAGAGGCTCGCGCTGAAGATGAAGATATAGATATAGCATCGTCACGGTCGTTCATTTGCTGATCAGTTGAATTGTCCATGTTCTTGCGTGCGGCTCGATGATCATAGCTGCTGCTATTCGCGCCACATGACGTGGGCGACATGATTGTTGTAAGCCCGACCATGATAAGCGTTCGTTGTCATCAAATCCAGTGGGTACGATCGTACAGCCCGAGCACGGTAGGACAAAAGTTTGAGTCGATAATGGTAGGTGGTTGCAGGTGAGACGAGGGGCGACTGCCTAGATGCCAAGTAAATGACCTTCGCGTTCCGCGCTAACCCAAAGTGTTAGCGCGTCCCTCCAGTATCGCGTCCTGACTTCTTCAGTCCGGGCAATGTTCAGATTGTACCGAATGCACAATGTTGTGCCTATCTCGGTGGTTCCTTTCGATAGCTGTAGAACGACAGGGATGCAGATGCGTTATATCCGGTGGGAAACAGTTCTACGCGTGACGCGACCGTAATTAATCTGCCATATTGCAGACCGGGATCACGAAATGCGAAGTTGCGATCACATATAAAGAGGTCCGGGGACTCAATCGAGTTGCAGTCTTGCGTATTGGGGCTTCAGGTTCTTCTTCGCGATGTTGTCGTTCTTCGCTCAAATCTTGTTGGTAGCATCGGGCGCACTCGCTGCGCCGGTTGAGAATGCTCAGAGCGCCGCAGCAACTGTAGGCAAGATACGTGGCGTTCGGGACCCAATTTACCATCTATACTTGCAAGCAAGCGCTAAGAATGGTACGCTGATTTCTCTCATTTCCAGAAACTTGTTGATAACACGTATAGCATCAATCCCTGTGCTGGGACCCGAAACCGCAGCTGACGAATTTACCATCGGCGGCACCATCCAATCGAAAAAGACAAGCCAGTATCTGAACATTGCAACCGCATCGACAAGCTACAAGCCGTTGGTCTGGGAAGCCACTGGGGAGACTACGGCGTGGGGATTGGAGGGTGATACTATCATTACTGTGCAGAGCAGTAGCTATGGACGACGTAAGTACTCAGGAAGGAGGCATGTTCGGCTCATTTCCGGCGGTGCTAACACGCAGCCTAGAGCTGAACTTCCTCGCATGTAAGTCGGCTGAAGCGAGTTACTACGATTTGTACTTGCAGACGGGGAGCGATACGCCGAGTGGGAGGACATGCAGCAATTACCAGACGATCCATCTACCGTGCCTGTGTTAGAGGTTACGAAGGATGGCCGATGGCTGTGTATGCAAGTTGCTAGGAATGACAACCGCGCCGTAGAAAACTATGGAGTTGATGGAAAGTTTGTTAAGGCTCGGTTCAATCAGTAATCAAGAGTGCTGAGCTGGTTCATGTGGAGTCGTGAACATCCGCAGGCAGACAGCGAAATTGAGAGAGCGTGGCCGCGGCAGTGCTAGCCCTATCCGGAATAGCGTCTTTGGTGCCGCACGATGCCCGCAGGAGGCCGGGACATCTGGATCCACCGATGATTAGTGACGTATCGACCTTGTTAACTCCGAACAGCGAAGCTCTTTCGATGATGATTAATGGTACAATGTGGGGAAGATACTTCAGAATACCACTCCCCTCTTCCTTCCACCAAACACCGATCGATTGAAGCACACAAACAATCATGTCATACAGCAGAGTAGGAGTCGTCACCGGCGCGAACAAGGTACCTACACACGTCCACAGCCTCTTCGGGAGTACCAGACTAACATTGACAGGGCATCGGACGCGCCATCGTGCAGCAGCTCGCCCTGCAATACCCCAAGTCGTCGCTCAACAACGGACCCTTCCTGATTTATCTGACGGCTCGCGACCAGGGCAGAGGAGAAGCCGCCGTCAAGGATTTGGAGCAAGATGCGGCATTGAAGCAGGCCAAGGCATTGAAGGCCGACGGTGGTCTCTCTGAGATCAAGTTCCATCTGCTTGACATCACAAGCAGCAGCAGCATCAAGACTCTTGCGGACCACTTGAAGCAGACTCATGGGGACGGCATTGACTTTGTCATCAACAACGCTGGTATCGCGTTGGACGGTTTCAGTAAGTATCTCCTTCCAATGTACAATCCGCCGTCCCTAACATAGTTAGATGCCGACCTCGTCAAAACAACCCTCGACTGCAACTACTACAAGACGCTCGAGGCGTGCCACACCTTCCTTCCCCTCCTCAAGCCCACCGGTCGCATCGTGAACCTCGGCAGTATGGCTGGCAAGCTCAACAAATACTCCGAAGAAGTTCGCAACCGCTTCCTCGCCTCCAAGACCGAAGAAGATGTCACAAGCATCATGAAGGACTTTGTTGCTGCTGTCGAAGCTGGCAAGGAGAAGGACGCTGGCTTCCCTAGTGCCGGGTATGCTGTGAGCAAGGCAGGATTAATTGGAGGCACACGGGCGCTGGCCAGACAAGAGAAGGAAAAGGGAAGCAAGGTATTGATCAATACCTGCTGCCCAGGTTATGTCAACACGGACATGACAAAGGGTAGGCAAACCTTTCCTCGTGTGCACCATGTGAGACATGTACTGACTCTATACACCAAATCTAGGCAACGGAACGAGGACTGTAGAAGAAGGCGCTCAAACACCCGTAATGCTCGCGATCCACGACATCCAGAACAAGACAGGTGCTTTCTGGCAGTACGAGAAGGAGATCGACTGGGTTGGGTAGAAGTACAAAGGAACAAAATAAAATGTATACTCCCTGATTGGTCTCGATGGTGGTCTCACTCGTGCTTGTGACTAACGAGTTACGCGCTTAAATGCGGACTATGCAGGTCAGAATTCTTGGTCAATACACGTTATGCGCCACCGAAGACGCCCGTTCACGTACGTACCTTGTCATATAGCACCCGCATATGATCCGAAGGCGAGATCTTACATCTGCCCCCACACGTCACATATCACACCGCATATAAACGCCGAGATCAGTTTCACATAAATATTACGTCTATGCAAACATGTTCTCCATTCCAAGAAGGCTCACCTTGCCCATACTCACCGGGGAACTACAAAAGCCGATCTAAGCAAGGTTCCTCCCCTTGCAACCTTTCAACATGCACCTTACTACTCTTACGTTCCTTTCAACTCTCGCCATCTTCGCATGTGCGGCGCCCACTGCACACGGGCCTCCCATTTGCGGCACCATCTACTTACAAGGCGGAAAGACTCAAGTTATCTATGGTGACGCTTGCTATGGAATCACCGGCAAAGCGCTGTCAGCAACGGTGTCTGAGGCGTGTGGATGCGATTTCTCGCAGTAGGTCCTTTCGCGTAGAAGATGATGCAAAGTAGACTGGGCTAACGGAAATGTAGGTGGGATACATGTGATGCGGGGAAGTTGAAAGACAGAAGTATCACCGGAGTGCCCATCACGGAGGCGAAGGGGTATTGGTGCAATCTGCATTAAAATGAACTTTTTCGTGCAGAGAGAGGAGTCATTTGTTCAATTGTACTGTCTTGGTGAACTCATAGCTTTTATGTACAAAATTTTCATACTCATAGTGTTGGTTTCCCGCTACATGTCTTCTGTAGTTTGATGAACACTAGGGTAGAGTACTGCAAATATCATCAGGGTTTAGCATGACGCAAAGACACAATCCTGGAAACACAAACTCTTTTGAAACTTCACTCCATGTCAGAGTCTCTTCGTAAAGCAAATGATTATGCCCGCCAGCATCCAACATGCCGCCCACCTAGATTTTGGTATCTTCATTACCGAGCATATGTGAGAGTGACGACCACTGGCTTTTGAGCTGCTCGAGCTTTATCTGGGCGGTCTCGTTCTTCTTCGCCTTCTTTCTTTCGAGCGCCAATTTGGTTTCGAGGTCCTCGTAGTTCTGCTTCTGCGCCTTCAATACGCTCTTGATCCGTCGGTAGTCGTCGTGTGCGGTTTTCCAGGACTTATGGTTGTTTTGAGCTAGAAGGTTTGCCGCATTCAGCTCTTCTTTAGTCTCGTCCAGCTCATCCTTTGTCGTGTTCAGTTCGTCCTGACTTGACTCCAGCTCTTCCTTGGTCTCGTTCAGCTCATCCTGAGTCGAGTCCAATTCATCCTTAGTAGATTCCAGCTCTTCTTCAGTTGTCTCAAGTTTGTTCTTAGTATCTTCAAGCTCTTGCATCATTTCCTCGAACATGGTATGCAACTTTGTTTGCGCGTTGTTGGAGCACTGGAGTTGTTGCTTCTGTGTAGTCACGTCAGCCATGTCTTCCGGCAATGATTGTTCGATGAGGTTACGTACCGCTACTCGCAGACGATCCACCGGTGTAGTCGCAATTCTGCTCTTGGTCTTGCCCTCCGAGTCTGTTGAGATTTGCTTCTTCAATGCCATATTGAGTTCCTAGATTCGGATTACGGTCCCGGGGATAATTGAATGTTGAAACGTAATTGAAGTAAGCTGACCAGGAGACCTGTGGAGGGTGTCGCTTTATAGTTCGGAGTGCTACTCAGGTAAAGCTAGATGTTGGCCGAGAAGCGGTAAAGAAATGTAGCGAAAGGACACCGTAGGTCAATGGACGATAACATACTCACAGCTACGAAGAAGGGGCGGTAAAGCAAAGGTAAAGCTCAACCATGATGTAGTAGTATCAAGGTAACCATGAGACATCACGCCTTATAGATGTATGGCATACATTGAAGAAGTAACCAAGATGGCATATACTCTACCAACAACATCCTTCACTTGAATCGCAGAAATTATGCACGAACCTGGGACTACTAAGGAAGAGTTGGTTGGGAATGACCATTGGGTTCTTCGAAAACGCGATGCTTCAAAGGTGCCAAATGCGGAGGCGGACGGCTCGCAGTGCGGAAGGCCTTTGTGAGGCTGATGTACAAGTACACCTGTTCGTGTTTGCGCGTACTTTGAAGTCCAGCCGGTAAATTACTCGCATGGCTGCGATATGATTGTGCCTAAGGGTACTGCGACGAGATCATGGTGGTGACAGAGGAACTCCCAACCTTGGAAGGCATGAGGGCCGATCGAGGGTCCCAGGCGCGCTAGCCTCATTAGCACTGTCCCCCACCACCAAAGCTCACGATGCCTCAAGCCCGTCGCAACGCTCGTCCATCTGGAGTGTTTTCGCATTGGACACGAGCATGTGTTGCATCGGCCATAGTCAGTATTGCGAGTCGCCGGGATTGTAGCCGAAGGATTGTCAGAGGGCGAGTCATGGCGGATGACGCTGCGGGGAAAGAGCTCGTCAGGCACCTGTTGGATATTGTTCTCCGCATGAGCTTCCTCAGCCCAGGCTGTTCCAAGCAGCAGGTACTTGCATGCAGCAGCATAGCTGGCTCATCCAATGATAGTATACTAAGGAGATGCGGGCTGATTCCGATGTGGTAGTATAGGTCTAAGATACAAATACCAGGATGCGACCCTCACGCGTCGCGTTATTGCTTCCAGCCTTATACTGCACATACCCTTGGATACTCTCTATTGATATATGATTCATACCTAGATCATGGGAAACCACGCGCTAATTTACGGTGCTTCTGGCATCTCGGGATGGGCCATCGTCAATGCCATCTTGAACGGATACCCTTCCAAGGATGCCTTCTCCAGAGTTACAGCTATGGTCAATCGGCCGCTGACACGTGAGATGGCTCTCTGGCCTGACGACCCAAGACTGCAAATCGTGTCCGGTGTCGATCTGGTCAAGGGGACACAAGAAGAGCTCGAGAAGCAGATCAAAGAAAAGGTCAAAGATGTTGAGACCGTGACTCAAGTGTACTTCTATTGTAAGTAACAACTGTTAGAAGGAATCACAGGGTCTGACATGACCGAGCATACAAGCAGATCGATGAACCAGAAGCCGAGTGCAAGACCAACGAAGCAATGTTGGAGCGCGCCGTGACTGCGATTGATCACTTGTCCTCCAAACTATCATACGTACTGCTTCCGACGGGAACCAAGATCTACGGTTGCCAGATGTTGGACAAGTTCCCATTCGCAAACGACCTACCACTCAAGGAGACGCTGCCACCGATACCCGAACCGTATCTTTCCCAGCTTTTTTACTACAATCAAATTGACTGCTTGAAACGCATCTCCAAAGGGAAGAACTGGAGCTGGTGCGAAGTGCGGCCGGACAACATCATTGGTTTCGTGCCAAACAACAACGCATACTGCCTTGCGCAAACACTGGCATTATACCTCTCGCTATATCAATCTGTTGAGGGCGAAGGCGCAAAGTGCCCATTCCCTGGTACCGAGAAGTCGTGGGTGAACAAATACAATGAATCCCCACAAGACATGGTTGCGCACTTTTCCATTCACGCGTCTTTGAACCCAGAGAAAACCGCGTCGCAAAGCTTCAACGTGGGAGGCCAGGAAGACAGCTGGAGCGGCAAGTGGCCAGTAATCTGTGATTACTTCGGTCTGAAGGGTACCGGACCTGAAGAGGGCTCACCACAGCCAGGCGCGTACATTGACGCGCACAAGAAGCAGTGGGAGGAGCTGGAGAAGAAGCACAATCTTAAGAAGGGAAGCGTCGATAGCGATATTACGCATCCCGGATTCCAGGTATGTCGGAAATCTGGTTGCGTCGTGTTCGCATGCAGTAGCTGACCAGTATTAGTACTTCATCATGACGATGTTCGACTTCGACCGCCAGATGAGCATGGAAGCTTCGCACAAGGTGGGATACACGGAGGAGATTGGTACGAAGGAAACGTGGACGACTGCGTTCGATCGCATGAGGAAAGCGAAAGTGATACCATGATGCCGTGAAGGAAACCTTGGAAGAGCGTGCTGTGAGTGTTTAGGGGACCTTAAGGGTCCGGCAAGTGGGCCTTCCAAGCTCGTGGCTGCCTGGGCCCCCGCGCCATCTCCATTGGCGAGCACGACCTGGAGTTTCAATATCTATATTCCTGTTTGATATGCGCGACTCTCAGCCAAAGTCTCACTGCTTATAAATAGCGCAAGGTCGGTCAATTGCTAAAGCTATGACGCTAGCCGTCGGTCTCAGTTGGACTCCTGTTTGCTGCGCCCCCACAATGCCATTGAAGCAGCACCATCTAGGCGACTGATGAAGAGTCTCGATATCTTCCGATGTTCCCATCTGCGGGAGGTCCGCGAAACAAGCTGGTTCTGAAGGGCCTGGGCGTAGTTGCCTTTTTCTGCATCGGTGCGTCGCGTCAGCGTTCCAAGGTTCCGGGCGCGTTAGACTCAACTACAGTTGTCGCATTGGCACTCCAAGATGCTGCCCATGTTGGACATCTGGGTCTTCATTGTATGGTGCTAACATCTCCATAGTAATCCTGCTGCTGATGTCAAGCTTCCCCCATAAACGACCGGGCGCGAACCTCAACCTCCCCCTACGCATACTTCCGCTCGGCGACTCGATAACTTGGGGTGGCCAGCCGGGTGCAGACAACGGAACAGATGGATACCGCGCACAACTAATCCACGCGCTTATACGTGCGCGCTACGCGTCGGTGAACTTTGTCGGCACGCAGCGCTCTGGACTCATGCCCAACAATGACAACGAGGGGCACCCAGGGGCCACAATCAGCGAGCTTCAGGACCTGATGAAGGCTGGACTTCAAATGCGACCGAATGTCGTCTTGTTGCATATTGGCACGAACGATCTCGCTCGACCCGAAACCGCAGAAGAGAAGTGGGCAGATGCGCCGAAGCGTTTAGCAGCGCTGTTGGACGACGTGCTGGACGTGTGCCCCGACGCTGCGGTGCTGGTCGCGAAGATCATACAGGGAGCGGACACGCAGGCGCAGGAAAACATCAAGAGGTTCAATGATGCCGTGCCTGCGGTTGTGAAGAAGAAGCTTGATCAGGGCTTCAAGGTTGCGGTTGTTGATCACAGCGTCGTCCTACCCGAGGAATTGGTCGACGGGGTGCATCCGTGGGTGTTCCAACATTATCTGTGGCGTAGAAGCACGCTTGCTAATCGTCTCAGGTCCTATTCTGGTTACTTCCACATGGGTAACATCTGGTTCGATGCTGTCAAAGCTGCCAGTGGCCTAGGGGTCATAACACCGCCCGTCGCATTACACGAGACATAACCCGCGAAGATCACACGCGTTCATAGCTGACAGCTTGTCAAGACTACCTACCATATCGAGCTTCATGAGACACGATATTCTCTGACAGTGGTGGCACGACGCAGACTGCCTCTCAAGTTGCACAGATATCTCACATGCGAGCTTGATTTCCGCTAGGCAATCAAGATTGTCAGACCGAGCACGACGCAAAACTGAGCGCGCATGGCACTACGACCATGCTACAGGCGACTCCGTCCGGACCAGTCCTTACCAATAGAATGCAATTCGTCTTGCTTACTGTGCTACGCTCACGATTCAAGCCTGGTCATGCCATTGCCATGCGCGAGTCGCATGCATCGGCCATACGCTCATTCGCTAGCCCCGACTGTGGAAACTTGCGCGGGGTCAACATGCGGGCAGGCGGGGCGCCCTCGCTGCATCACGCTAAAGCATATCCAACCCCAACCATGGAAGTTTGCCCTTCTCACAGAAGGCGTGATCACTTTTTGCATGGCGGCAATGTCTGCAAAGACGCCTCAGTGGAATGACAGATGCTGTGGAACACGACAATCTAGTTTCCATAGCCTCGCGGTTAGTCGGCTAGAATTGTCAGACGCTTTTGGCAAGTCTTCTTGACAGCTCTGCATACATGGCGTCGGATATGCTTTGGCGAGCTGCTGCCGCTATGGCAGCGACGGATGACTACGCGTTGTAGTGCATGTAGCGTCATGGTCACAGGGATCGGTCGGCTTTGGTATATCTCAATCGTCGTGCGGTTTGTGTCTTGTTCAGCCTTACTTCATTTGTGTCAGCTTGGTCGTTGCTTTCTGTTCTTTTCGACTCTTCGTTAGAAAAACGACTGAACAGAGAGCGAACCTCACCATGGGTTTCGTAGACGAGGATCGCGTTCGCCTGATCGCGATATGGGCACCCGCTGCTGTACGTCTTTCAGCTCTCCTCTTGACATTGATCTGATAAGTCCAGTTCGTCGCATACGTAGTCTTCACGGCAATCTACAACCTCACACTTCACCCTCTTGCCAAATATCCTGGCCCGCTGTTATGGCGCATTTCGCCCGTTCCCTCGATAATCTCCCTGTTACGCGGCCGCATCGCCTTCGACTACAAGGTCCACCACGACAAATACGGGCCCGTAGTGCGTGTCATGCCCAACGAGCTCTCCTTCAACACAGCAAAAGCTTGGGACGATATTTACGGACATCGAGTCGGGCTTGCGAACATGGACAAAGATCCTATCCACGTCGGTGCTGTAGAAGCAATTCCAGGCGCGACAAATTTGACCATGGCTCCTGATATCCACCATGCAAGGCAGAGGAGAGCGCTAGCTCATGCGTTCAGCAAGCAAGCTTTGCTGGAACAGCAGTATATCTTGAAGGGATACGTGAACCTGTTTGTGGATAGGCTGAGGGAAAAGGCGCACAAGGGTGAAGCAGCGAATATGGTTTCGTGGTTCAACTTTTGCACCTTCGACATCATTGGTGATCTCAGTTTTGGCGAGCCATTCGGATGTCTACGAGAAGGTACATATCACCCTAAGAAGCGTTGTCGCGAGATACACTCCAGGCCCGTACTGACACACATCCTCAGGCGAAGGTTCTGAATCTGCGAATTGGGTCGTTCTCATCTATGAAGCCATCAAATCCGGTGCGATCGAGCAAGCAACTCGCCGCTTTGCTAAACCCGGGTCGCTTGCGCAGAAATTCCTCATGTGGTGCATACCCACTATCGTCCGCGAACGCCGTTTCCGCCATTTGCGCAACTCGACTGAGAAGACAGTCAAGAGACTCAACCAGAAAGACAACGACCATCGCGACTTCATCTGGTACATTCTGAAACAACGAGAGAAGAAGAACGAGGTCAGCGACGACGAGGTGATCATGAACGCAGCTCTCTTCATCGTGGCGGGAAGCGAGACTACTGCAACGGAGCTCTGCGGTTTGACGAACTACCTCTTGAGGAACCCGGTCATTTTCAAGAAGTTGAAAGACGAGTTGAGAAGCGCGGTCAAGACTGAAGAGGACATCAACATGGATGTCTTGGGCAGCCTACCATACATGAACGCTTGCATCGAGGAGGGCCTTCGCATCTTCCCTCCAGTACCCGTTGGTCTCTTGCGCACAGTGCCCAAAGGCGGGTCACTAATTGACGGCCACGCCGTACCCGAAAACACATCTGTCTGCGTCAGTTCCTGGGGCGCATCGCACTCCGCTACCAACTTTGCGCAGCCGGACACTTTCATCCCTGAACGCTTCCTCGACACCCCAGAGTCCAAAGTACAATTTGCCGGCGACGCCAAGAAAGCGGCGCAACCCTTCTCGACTGGACCGAGAGGGTGTATTGGCAGGAATCTGACGTATGTCGAGTTAAGGCTGATTCTGGGTGCGTTTTTGTGGAACTTTGATGTTGAGTTTGCGGATGGGGCGCCGCTTTGGGATCCGAAGGATGAGTTCAAGGGGCTGAAGGCGTATAATACTTGGGAGAAGAGTCCGTTGATGGTCAAGTTGACGGATGTGAGGAAGACGCCTGCTTAGAGGGGTTGGCATGCGGCAGCGCAATGACTTGGGATGACAGTGTATAGATCTCTAGATCAGATAAGAAACGAATCATGTCCACGAATCAACATGCCCACGTGACCTCGCGATAGCGCGACGCGGCCCGCGGGGCTGGGTTAGCTCCGAATCTCCTACGTCAGCGCCCACAATCGCCGGCAGCTTGACATCAACAGTCACCACCGATGCATAGGAACCCGCTTTCTCTACTTGCAAAACAATCACCGGCCTCTGCTAAACTCACTTACCGAGCCATACCGCGACTGCGCATTTCGACTACACAGCACAGCCTTCTCCCGCGCACCTTCCACACCCGCGCACCACTCTGCGCAGCCTACAACATGCCGCAAGATCCAAAGATCGTCAAGGTCGAGGTAAGTTCTGACTTCACGATATACACGTGAGATATAGACTGACGTCGTATGTCTACCTCTACAGCCACTTCCTGCCAGCGAGGCAAAGTGGATCGAGTTCCAGAAGATCTCATGGCAGGATCAAACTGGCAAGGACCGCGTATGGGAAGCTGCGGCACGCAAGACTCGAGGCAAGGCAGGCGTCGACGCCGTCGCCATCACCACAATCATCCGCCACCCCTCGCGCCCACCTTCTACCATCATCATCCTGCAGTACCGCCCACCCGTCAATGCCGTCTGCGTTGAGCTTCCTGCCGGTCTAGTCGACGAGAAGGAAACACCTAGCGAGGCCAGCGTACGAGAGCTACACGAGGAGACTGGATACAAGGGCAAGCTAGCTTTCATCAGTCCGACTATCGTCTCCGATCCTGGTCTAAGCACCGCGAATATGCAATTGGCCATGGTGGAAGTCAACTTGAAGGAAGGCGACGCGGAGCCCGAGCAGGCGCTGGATGACGGCGAATTCATCGAGAGGGTCGTGGTGCCAATCGACGAGCTGTACGACCGCTTGGTCAAGTACGATCAAGAGGGCAAGACAGTAGATGCGAGGCTTTGGCATTGGGCTGCGGGATGGAATGCCGCGAAGACGATGTAGTGATAGAGCCTGCCTGGGCCTGGGCGCAGTCCCGTCACCAACTCCATCGATGACTTCTTCGTGGCGCGACGTTATGTGCAGGTAAACGATCCCCTCAAGCGCGTCATCGGCGGGCTGACCTTCGAGGCTTCATGATCACATCAAGGCGCGGTGTTGCCCACGGGGCTGGTAACTTGCTCACAGAACACGCCGCTTGTGGGTAATATCAAACGAACACCCAATATTCGAGACCACTTGGCACCCGTGATCAAAGAACGTGCTCTTTACCTAACTCAAAATGGCCTTTATCGCCTTTCGTTTCCTGCTCACTCGTTTCCGCGACGAACGCTCCCGGTCCCTTGGCTTCTTTTCGTCATTCCGCCAGCTAACACCGCCTCCTGCTTCACACGTGCGATTATCGCAAGAGTCACCTGGGTCTTTGGTCACTATGACGGTAAGAGCGCGCTGTAACAGTGCCAGTAGCGTGCACTCATTGGCGCATATAAGCTGCGAACTTCTTCGTTCCTTCTCTTCTACACCAGCTCCGACTTCCCCGACCAGCGATTTCTCCCGAAAGCTATTCCTATATACAGTACTCGATCTTATCTCCCTTTCTCACATATCAGATCTCCTAGATCCTTTCCGATCTACCTATCATCGACACGATGCATTCCTCCAGTTACTTCGCTGGTAAGTTGCCCCATGAAGTCTTCAAGCTCGACTAATCATGGACAGTTGCACTCAGCTTCCTTACTGTGTTTACCAACGCCGCTCCGACTGATTTAAAGACCCAAGACATGTCCAGGGACTGGACCCATGTTTTCTCCCCTGAGCACTTTATGTCCTCACTGATCGAGCCCGGCTCCTCGATGGCGTCTATATCCGTGCCTAGTTGGATCGGCATGGGTGACCCAGACATTCCTCAGATTCGAGGTGAACTTCGGAACCACTGTCCCTTCTCAGTCTGGGCTCGTCTATCTATCGCTGCCAACAACTCCTTTGGGGTGCCCTGCGACCATGCTGGGGAGACCCAGATGGTGGAAGTACTACCAGGCCATAGGTACAAGGCGCCCTTCCCGTGTCAGCTGAACCAGTGTGGTCATAACAGTACGTATTTCCTATTTCATCTCCTAATCTTCCTCATTACCTGCAATTGCTCCTGCTAATACACACCCAGTCAAGGTCGCCTACCATCCCGAGGATCGCAACGTCTACCAGATCGAGTACTCCCTGGACCCCCATGACGGCCGTATGTGGTATAACCTCTCTGCCGAGGACGGTGCGCCATTCCAGGATGTTGAGCGCTACCTCGCTGGCTTCGGCCCCACATGTCCTTTCGTTCACTGCGCGCCTGGCCAGTACGGTAAAGACCCGGTCCATGGATGCGACTGGCCGATCCAGCCTGTCTGCGCTACTATCGGTAGCGTTGTCGGAGTGCTTTGTGGTAGGCTGGAGTAGGTTGGCGGGTATGACGGTCGTTGTTGACTTGGAGTCGAGGATGTTGATCGAGTCTTCGCGAACTATATAGACTTGGATATCAGAGGGCTTTTGTATGGCATTTGGCAAATGCGCAACATGAGCTAGATAGATATGCTGCGAGACACTTCGGTGTTCATCTATTAATCATCAATAACCTATCACCATGCACATCCTCGTTGTCCTGCACTCACAGTGATCATTGAGTCCATTGCTGCATTTTTCGTGGTGGAGAAGCTTGCCACGTATAGGCTGTACCAAGCATATGGAGTTAACCACAAAGTCAAAGACACCTCACGCATGACCTGTCCAACCACCGAAACGACTTGAGAACGACAAAAGTGCATGGTCCTTCAATTGCTCAACCCACTAAATAGTACTCCCCATCGGATCTCTTGGGACGGCAGTCTCATACGCTCATCTTGCTCGGCTCGAACGAAAACAATACATAGATCATGTCTCATTCCTTCGCCATCAGTTAGAAGTGTCTCATCGATGCCAGCGTATTTGCACCACCTAAACTCATCGACATAAGTTCCTTAGCTGATAGTTTGACCGCCGATGTATCTAGACCGCCCATGGAACACTGCATGTCCTGATCCGACTCAAGACACTCGGTCACTCACGTCTTTGGTTCTGAGCTTGGCATCATCTCCGCATTTCAACCGGTGCTGCTCAAAATGCGCGGTCAAGGAAGGAAATAAAGAGATAACATGAGGCACATAAGAAGCTCTTCCTGCTACTCAGAATGATAAGAGTGCGCCTTTGACTCAGACTGCGGTCTGGTCCCGATTAGGTCACCCACCTTCCTCACCTTCACCTCGCAAAACTTGGACTGCATCTTTCGGGAAATAGCGCTCCTCCGCTCCTTCTTCACCTTCACCTCTCACTTCGCAGGAATACTTCGAGTAAAACCGCCCTTCCACTCAACACAATCTTTCTCTCTTCAACCCCATCCAGCGTCAAGCAAAACAAACTCATACAGCTTCTCATCGACCCCCAAAAGCTCACCATCATGTACATCCTCACCGTTCTTTTCCTGACGCTCGTCTCGGTTCTTTCCCTCACCAACGCGACCGTCATTCCCAACTTCCCCGACAGCGCTCCTTCCATCCACTTGGTCCTCAACAACAACTGTGGCTTCGATGTCTGGGTCCGTCAAGGTGTCGCCGCAGAGCCCGGAGCGCGCATGGGCAAAGGCGAGAACTGCGGTCTGATGAGCGGCAAAGACACAGAGGAAGTCAAGGTCGGCGCGGGCCAGAAGTTCATCACGCCTGTGCCTATCTTTGAGGATAGCTGTGGACACTCTGGTGAGTGAAAAGTGCGGAGGTGAGGGACAGTTTTGATGAGAAGTATTGCTAATTTATGGGAATAGTCAAGGTCGCTCGCAAGCCAGCGGATTGGCAGACTGTCTATCAGTACCAGATGACCTGGGCCAAGGAAGATCACAAGATCTGGTAAGTCGGCTTTTCTCCTCTGTTCCTCTCACCAAGATCTGTCATTCCCACACCTTTACTGCCTCTTTGTACCGACCTCAAGCCTTCCTAAATTCAATGCTAACACCTCTGCAGGTACCAACTTTCTTGCATGAACGGAAACCCTTTCACCGACGTCGTCCGCCAGATCGGTGGTCCCTACGACTCCACCTGCCCGCTCTTCCGCTGCGAGGCTGGTAACAATGGTAGCCAGTGCGATTACCCCCTCATGGCCAACTGCGCTACTGTCGGCGACGTCGTTGGCTACCTCTGCTAGGTCGAGCAGATGACAGAGAAGAGCTGAGGAATAAAAGGCTCCGGCGGAGAATAAAAGCACTGCATTGGTACCTAATCGTACACGGAGAGTCGACTGAATTGGCCATGAGCTCTTATGAGTCACGGTCGTTTTGTCTGGATCAGTAGTTTACTGAACTCAATTGATCTGTCTCGTTCTCAACTCTTCTCCGCTCTGCTGTCCAAGTCTCTTCATCCACATGATATACATGCATGTATGCCCTAGTTGTTCGCAGTCTTATCGTTATAATAATGCACAGTCTGATCAGCGCACCCACTCGGCGTCTGATACAAGTAATTTCCCAAATTGATATACAACTTCTGCCCCGTGCACACATACCACGCACTCTTATTCGGTCGATTGACGCCCGCAACACTCCACTGAAGATCATCTCCACCCCACGCAAACGCACCATACGTGTTCTTACTCTCCGAGAAGCTGACAGCAAGCGACATGCCGTTGATGGAGCGCTCCTCGGATACCACGGCGTAAAGAAGCTTGACAGGTTCACCGGGTGCGGAAACGAGTTGAACTAGCTGGCCGCTGACGACCTGGAACTGGCCTGCTGTTGTGTAGTCGCCGAGGAGGGCGGGGCCGGTCGAGTAGAGAGGGTTCGTTTGGAAGTATTTGTGGAAGTTGGGGGCTGCGACTCCGCGGATCCAGTAGTAGCCGCTTTGGAGTGTCTTGCCTGGTCCGGTGCCTGCGGGGGTGCTGGTGGTGGTTGGTGCACTTGGTGAGACTGATGTAGATGTTGGTACTGGCATAGTGGACATAGTGGTGGGCCCAGGCGTAGGCGTAGGCGCAGGTGCGGGTGCAGCACCGGGTTGGCATTGGGAGTAGTAGTCACTGGAAGGTTAGCCTTGTTGCAAGAGGCAATGATGGGATTCAGTCTCTCACTTGATCTTGACGCAGCCAGCACCTGAGATGCATGCTGTCTCTCCAGACCAGTTCGTACCACCACCTGGTCTCCGATTAGCAAATGTACTCTAACTACTTTGTGATGAGCATACATTGCTGCCAATCTCCTACAGCTGCATGAGTAGTGCTAGCTAGCAGGGCTAGCAGAGTCGTGATCGAGCAACGCATGATGAGGCAAGGTATGGCAACTGCTTCAAGTGGATAGCTAATTGCTTATCTTCTCGAGAATAGAACATTTTGATGTACAATCCTGCTACCATATATCTTCCATCTCCGGTCCAGAACGCTACCACATGATGCCAGATATAGTGCTCGTGCTGGATATGATTCGGACCGTGGTCGCCGCGTAAAGTGGTTAAAGTACCCTAGGGCGACAAGCGAGCACCAGAACCCGGGAGCAAGGCTGAACTGCAATATGCTTGTGCGACGCCAAATTGCTTAATCAATATACTGGTGTCCAAGTGGCTAACGCCCGATCCTTGTGACTGCAGCCCATGCAGGGATTGCCGACCGAGCCTGTAAATCCGGGTACCAGCTCATATCGCGTACAACAAAGGCTTGCTCGGAAGTCCTTCTCGAAGTCTGAACAGTCGGTCTGGTCGCCCTCCTAGAGTCTGAGCGCGAAGTGTAGCAGTATGAGATCCCATTGTTTCGCGACAGTGCGACACGGGCACTCCATCCGGTCACCGGCTCGCGCGTATGATGTGAGGCTCGTTGCGTGTGCGTAGGCTTGCTCTTGTTCGTTGCGCGATCGCTCGAAGGCTATGCGTGTACCACGAGTGGCCATCCCGGCGTTTAGACCTGGACGAAAGCATCTGCATCATCCTCCCTCTCCTCAGTCTACCTCAGCGACCCCACTAATAGGCTCCGGTCGCGCCGAAAACACAATCTTGTACTTCACCACCTCGACAATCTCCAGCTCCTCATCTTTCGCACCATCCTCGTCCCCAAGCCCACTCATCTCCACATCCTCAACATCCGTCTTTTCCCTCTTGCGCATGACACCAAGCGGTTTGGGCAGCTTCTTGCACTCGCCCGTCATGCGCTGGCCCTTGCCTACGTACATGTAGACGCGCTTCATCCATTTCGTGTCGCTCGGGTCGTTGATGGCGGGATTGTAGTGTGGGAAGACGAGTTTGCCGACTTGTGTGGAAGCCACGGAGGCTGCAGGCGGAGGGAAGTGGATTGTGCCTTGTATCTCGATGAGGGCGAGGCCCGAGGGCGTGTGGAGGAGCTGCGGAAGGGGGTTCTCGGCGCGTGGGGAGGTTGCGGAGGAGCATGGGAGATGAATTGGTACCGACGGCATCGTGGAGAGTTGATCGGGTTCAGGTGGGAGTTGAAGTAGTGCCGTGCAGCAGGTGAGGGTTGTGTAGCTGTGGTGTTGGTGCAGGATAATCCCCGCCGGCGAAAGCTACGCGACGCGCTGAGATCTGGTGGGGCGAGCGCGCGCGATAGGCAGGAATGACGACACCAAGTGCGCAATAGTTTCGTCAAAATTCATCATTATTCATAGATATCTATTATGTACTAGAAGGCAACCACACTGCTCTTGCAGCCATCTAAGCCCTCTTGCCGAAGACCTTGTCGAAGCCAGTAAGGGTGAGCCTGTACTTGACGTTGTCGTTCTTGTACACGCGTTCGACTGCCTCCTTGATGCCCTCTTCGCTGAGCTGGATCTCCTGTACCCAACTCTTGATGTTCTGCTTGGATGCAAGCTGGAACATCTCCTCCATCTCGGGCCTGTTTCCGATGTGGGACGCGCCCATGTAGCAGCCGTTGGGTGCGAAGATCTGGGCGGGCATGGCAGGGAGCGGGTTGTCAGGGAAGCCGACCATGTGGAAGGTACCGTTGACCTTGAGGATGGAGAAGTATTCGGAGAGATCGAACTTGTCAGTAGCATCAGCGGTATTGATGACGAAGTCGAACTGGAACTTCCATGGCTCAGCCCAGCCCTTGTCCTTGGTGACGATGAAGTCCTTAGCACCCATCTTCATCGCGTCCTCCTTCTTGTTGGGAGAGTGCGAGATGACGTAGGTGTCGGCGCCCATGGCTACGGACCAAAGGACACCGAAGTGACCAAGTCCTCCAAGTCCGATGATACCGACCTTCTTGCCGGGGCCAGCTCCTAACCTCTTCAAGGGCGAGTATGTGGTGAGACCAGCGCACAGCATGGGCGCTGCGAGGGCAGTGTCGAGGTTGTCTGGGATCTTGAAGACAAAGTACTCGTGGCCACGGATATGGCTGGAGTATCCACCCTGTGCGACGGTGCCGTCGTTGTGCTTAGCACCGTATGTGTCGACTTGGTTGGGGCAGTAGTTCTCCTGGTCGTTCTTGCATTGGTCGCAAGTAAGGTCGGCGCCAATCTGAGCACCAATACCGGCGCGGTCTCCAACCTTGACTCGGGTGACCTTGTCACCGACCTTGACGACCTTGCCGATAACCTCGTGTCCTACGCAGAGGGGTAGAGGGAGTTCCTCGCCCCATCCTCCAGTGATGGTGTGGACATCTGAAGCGCAGACACCGCAAGCGTCAATGGCAATGTCGACGTCGTACTCCTCAAACTTCTTGAGGGGAAGCTGGGAAAATGTCAGTACAGCTATCAATTGGAAGATTGGCTTATTGACTAACCTCCTGGCGCTTGAATGTGCTCCAGTTCTTGATGTCGGTCACCGCGAAGGCGTCGGTGGTCTCTGGGTAGGGCATGGTTGCGTTTGGGTTTGAATTGGAGTATGGGAAATGTTGTTGGGGAGGTGAGAGAGATGGTGGAGGGGCAGGTGTTGAGGGGCATGCACACGTATTTCAAGCATCGGTCAATCCCCCGCCAGCTGTTAGAGTCGGCCCATGGCGTTTCGTCCAGTGAGGTCATAACAGTGGACGAGAACGAGAGGGTACCCGCCGTTGAGGCTCCTGCAGCTCCCTGATTGGGTAGGCCTACAGCCACGAGCGCGTTGTCGCTATGGCGCGCATTGTACCTTTTTCTTGACCGTCACTGACGCGTCAATGATCGCGACTTTAACCGTCACATCGGAGTTCTGCCAACGGTTTCGAGGGCTAGATCGCAAACCATGCCATGTCGCGCTGGCTAATCCACACTATACGCGTCTGGTCGTTCCGACCGTACCGAATTACAGTGGATTTCGTCAATGCGCTTGTATAGCTCCTGTCATCTTCGTTGTCCAGATATCGTGTTGTAAGAATGTCGCATTCGAGCGCCGGCGAATTCAGCGAAGGCGATGACAGATTTTCCGAGCTCGATCCAAACGGGGAAAGTACGACGACGTAGCTGTTCCGAGTGCCGAGCGTCATGCTTTAGTTGCCGACGTCATAACCCGGGCCTCGCACTTCATCTCTCATCGGTAGGTCATCGGTAGGTGTATCCAGAGTTTGTTTTTTTGTTGCCTTTCCGTGCAGCGTCGACCAATGAGTGCGCATGCAGTAGGATATGCTGAGAATCCAGGATTGTGTACGCGGGTGCACCAAGCTAGTCCTCAGTGGCACGCGGCTCTTATACTGCTACAATGGCATGCGCATGAGCCGAGCTGATATGGATGAGCTCGTCCAGAACTTGGTTCCTCCAGTGCAAATCGGTTCGCGTTGTCAAGCTTCCGGCCATTTGCCATGCCACCTGGTACCCCGCATCGTGAATGCGGGGTGATGAACCGGAGGCTTACCCTTTTAGGCATTCCGTGATCTTGGGCAGCAGGTGCACACATGCGCTTGCCAGTAGGAACAGACCGAAACCAACGGACTGACCGAGTCCGGGGAAACGAGCGCGACGTGTGTCTGTCGGCCATGGAAGGAGCCAAACCACCTGCGCCACCTTGACCAAGTACTTCTGTCCTTCTCTTATCCTCTGCCATCTTTCAAGTCACTCTCAAATACGCTTGTAATAGTGTAAACCCAATTCAATCATAATGGCCGCCGCGGCAGATGACAACTCGATGAACGCGCTGCGATTCCATGGGCAACATGACCTGCGATACGAGAGGATTCCGATACCCCAAGTCAAAGCAGGGCAAGTCAAAGTGAAACCGGCATGGGTGGGAATTTGCGGATCAGGTATGAACCCAATTGCAGAAAGTGAGACAGCGAGACTGACGTTGCTTTATACCTCCACGAATATCTGGGTATGTACTTGAATGACGAACACGCGGTCCATAGCTGAGCACCTAGGTGGCGCGAATCTCTGCCCTACCACGCCCCACCCAATCACCGGCGAAACGGTTCCACTAACCTTCGGCCATGAATTCAGTGGCACAGTAGAGGAAGTTGGCGAGGGTGTTACTGACTACAAAGCCGGCGACAGAGTCGTCATTCAGCCCATCATCTACGATGATACCTGCGGCGCCTGCGAGGAAGGTCTGCAAAATTGCTGCTGGTCCAACGGCTTCATCGGCCTGTCTGGTTGGGGCGGTGGTCTTGCGGATCACATCGTCGTCCCAACCTCTACCCTATATCATCTCCCTGACAATGTTCCACTCGAGATTGGTGCGCTCGTCGAGCCCCTCGCTGTCGGTTGGCATGCGGTCAAGATCAGTCCTTTCAAGAAAGACAACGTCGCATTGGTTTTGGGAGGTGGGCCCATCGGTATATCAACAATCCTAGCCCTGAAGGCGAAAGGCTGCAATCGGATCATCGTCTCAGAAGTGAGCAGAAAGAGACAGGAGTTTGCGAGAAAGTTCGGAGCGCACTACATCATCGATCCCACCAAGGAAGACCTTGCCAAGCGCTGTCGCGAACTCACCGGAGGCAAGGGTGTACATGTAGTCTACGACTGTGCCGGCGTCCAGGCTGCCCTCAACCAGGCCGTACATGCCACCCGCGCTCGAGGCTGCATCGTCAACATTGCCATTTGGGAAAAACCTTGCACCATTTTCACCAACGACTTCAACTTCAAGGAGAGGACGTACATGGGCATTGCGACTTATGAGATTGGCGACTTCCAGGAAGTGATTGATGCACTGAGCAGGGGAGACATGGACCCGAAAGAGATGATCACCCAGAGAATTGCTCTTACCGAAGTTGAAGAGAAGGGCTTCAAGAGTCTCATCAACGACAAGGACAACCAGGTCAAGATTCTGGTAGAGGTTGGCGGAGGCGTATAGATGAATGGCTTGGAAGCTGGCAGGTAACTTCCTGAGCGACCAAAATCCCATGAGGAGACATCTGCCGTCTCTTATTGAGATACAGAACCTTTGATCATTTCATAGGGACTTATCACTGCTTGTTCTTTTACTGTTTGATAGTCACCTCGCCGGTGAGCGGGTGGTGGGCCTTATATGCCCGAGGTAGCATTATAATCATATTCCTCAACTCTTCATCGTCACTGGGGATTCGAACAAGGCCGGAACAGTGTGTATAGTATAGTTTGAATGAGTTCGGCTCACTCTTGTTATGTGTTGAACTAACAAGGAGCAGCGTCATTCCATCTAAGAAGCGAAGGTTCTAGCGGTAAAGAATGTGACCCATGATCCATCATTGTCGTTGCCGGCCACCATCTACCACTGCCATCTTCTACTGCCATCCACCATTTTCAACCTTGTCGGCTTCTCATGATTGTCTAGCAGGTGATCTTGTACGAGTTTTTCGGACCATAGGCCTCGCAAACACCAACTTCGCTGAACACCTCTGGGACTTCATCGGTGCAGTCGAAAGAAGTGTGCAGATTGACTGTCGGCAAAGATTAGCAAGTTCGGATGTTTAGTATGGGAACTTACTCTTGCAGTTAGGGTTCGCAGCTTCGGTGATGATGAGGCTCTTATTGCCGTCGTAGATGCTGATGCACCTGTCAGCGGGGAGGTTGGTAGAGCCCTCAATCAGACATCCGGATGCGGTGCTGCACGCGGCGCACGTCGAGATCGTGAACGAGAGGGTACCCTGTGCGGCGCTGGATGCGACGAAGGCGGACACGAGGGCAACGAAGGTTGTGGAGAACTGCATGTTGAAGGAAGTGGGAAGTGTTGGCGTCGAGGAGGGAAGTGATATGTGGTGTTTGGGAGAAGAATTGGTGGGGAAGAAGATAATTCTCGAATTCACAGTCATGCATTCTTATACAAAGCATGAGGTTGTGGAATACGTGATCGGGTTATTTTGCCAACCGATAACATCTTCCCGATATTATTGCCCTGTGAGAATGCTGATGCTCGCCATGGACCCGTCTCATGACTGAGAACGCGTACGCAGGCACGCTCTGGTAGGCCATGTTGTGGCGGTGTTAGCATGAAGAGAGACTTTGTTGGGTTTTCGTACAACTGAGGACAGGCCACAAGGTACACACGGCTAGCTGTTGGTAAGCGGGCGTATTTACAGTAAGCATACACAAGTTTCGACTTGCCACTTCAATCTTACATCTTTATCTTTTAGCAGGTGTCGGCTCGAGGCGGCTAGTCCTGCCCGTTTGTTGGTCTCACTACTCTTTTGTTAACAAGTAGAAGTCTTTTGTGCACGTGAGTTGGTCAGATCATGGCCGTAATTTCTGGCCACGATCAGAGCATCAATCTATTTACCCTCGTGGCAGCCACCCATGATCACGTCGCAAGAGATTCTGAAGTCAGTTGCGTGAGAAACGCTCAGTCAATGTGAGTAGAGATGTTCTCGTCGAACCTCATGCGCGCAAAGAAATTGGAGACGCCCTGTATTGTAGATATGTATAAACCCCTCCTGTCATGTGTTGAACGAACAGTGAGCGGTGGTAAAAGAAGACGATACAAGGAACATTGCACGATGCTGACGAAGAAGCCTGAATTGTGGCTACCATGTACGCAACTCTACATCAGAGAAACCAGGCAGATCAACATGTGATCTTGAAGCTGTTCGATGGAATCTTGCTTTCGCAAACCCCGCCGTTGTCCTTGTGCACCTCCGGTGTTCCCCCGCAGTTGAACTCGGGGTAGAGATTGACTGCACAAAACGTTAGCTCGAAGATGGCTGGACGAGGAAGAAAATGGCTTCAGTACCTTGGCAAGACGGGATCGTTGCGTCGTAAGTCTTGATGGTGGTGCTTCGATTCCACATGGTGATGCAAAGGTCCGGTGGAAGGTTGGATCGGGTGTTGACAGAACAGAACGTGCCCGGCACCGGGGTGCACTCAGTGCAGTTCCATGTTGTGAAGTTGACGCTGTCGTACGCGGCAGCTGTGGCAGCCAGAGCGATGCCTGAGAGAAGAGCCGAGGTGGAGAAATGCATGTTTGGAAGGAATTGAGCGAACACTTTCGTTGTCTGGGCTGGAGGGTGAAGAGTGTTGTACAAAGTGTATCTCAAGTGGACTGCAGTTCTTATAGTTCGTGGTAGGACACAAGACATCCCGTCATAACTTGGCCAAGCAGCCACAAGTATGCTACAGCGGTTCGATGCCTAGAGTAATCCCGCGCTGTTCATTGCCTGGATGAGACGATAGCAACAAAGACCCTGCATGTCAAGACTGTTGATGCCAACTAATGGCTTTCCATGCCTTGAGAGGGTAGGCGGCCTCCATCTTGGCTTGGGGGCGGCGTATACGTGACTATCGTGGGAAAGACATCCATGGAACAAAGTAGTATGACTAACGATGGACATTGCTGATGCCAACTGTGACCTACATACAATTCCCTATGGCCGAAGGATGACACGGGATACCGTGGAGCGCGTTGGTGGTGTTGGTGGCAATGGCTTCTTGAGGTGAGATTTTGGTGGCTGGTCTCTGCCCATTCATATTGGATCTTATTGGCCGTCGCAAGTCTTCCCACGTTTTCCATTTGACTATAATGTCTGTCGTGCAGTATCGCTACAGACTGTAGAAGCCTGTCTGGTAGTTTAGAGTAACATGTGAACTGCAAACAGCTCTCGAGCTTAGGAGAAAGCGTAGATCGGGGGCAAAACATGGCCTAGTATGCACAAGTATGCATGTATCGCCATTGAGGGCCCTGGTCGCACGCAAAGATCTGATGGTACATCTCTGCGGTAGGCTGAGTGGCGCCCTGGTGTCGAAAGAGACGGCATAGATAGATGGCCTATGATTGAGGTTATGGTTCAAATTCGACTCATCCTCTTCCCGCTCGGGCGCGACGGCGTATGTGCAGCCCCTAGAAGAAAATGTGATTGCCTGGTAGAGAGCGATTGTCCGAGACGGGAGCGTCACAAGATAGTATTGGCTGCGACAACACTAGAAGTCAGACGCCATAGCGCGAGCGCACTAGCAATCATGATGACGGTCGGGAGATGTCGACGAGACGGAGGCTGGGAGACGCGCCGACAGGGGCGCTAAGACGCTAGACTACATGCGTCATCATGACCCCCACAGGCCTTCCCGAGGTCATGGCCTAGCTCAGCACTTACGAGCTTCAGACACTGTTGGATTCATGCCGACCGCCACGATATGTTGGCTGACGCTTTAATCAAGATCCTGCAATCTCTCAGAGTAAGCTTCAATAGCACATGCGTGGCAACTTCAGGTGGCCTATGCCGGGTTGGCCGTTCAAGCCGGTCATTCCGCAGTTTTTGGCCATCAGTACGTTGCAGACATTAAGAACCGAATCATTGACCCAGATTTATACATTAGCTACTCCTACCAGACTAGTCGACGGGAATATGGGACTCGGAAGGACTCTCTCAACGCGTCTGCTTGAGACCAGGGGGTAGTAGATGACTGGTGCTACTGGAAGGTTGCAAAGCAGGTGAAGTAATTCGAGGAGTCAGAACAGCCCTCAGAAGCACGTTATACCGAGACGCAGCTCCCATAGTAATGCCAACAGTGAGGGTAAAGTTAATTGAAGTGTTCGTGGAAGGTGCACGAGGGTGTGCGCTGCCGTTCCCGAAGTGGTGTAGCGCGCGAAGTTTGACGCGTCTCTTCACGACCTCAGAGCTTCAAACCTCACCGCATCCTCCTCAGTCCACCCCATAACATCGCGCATCTCTCTCCTGTCCGCGTCTCTCACCCATCAATATTGTGTGATTTCACATTATGCCTCAGCAACATCCTGAAGTTTGTCTCTATCACTATTGTCATTTCTCTGTTGTCTTGCTAATGTCTAAATGCCCGTGATAATACGCGCTGCCTCACGAAGGAAGTCACTCCGAGAGGTCTTCGCATCGACTTTCATCGTTTCTTTACATCATGCATTGCCTCATTACTTTATGTCTTTATCAAATTATTGCGCAATGAGTCGTCTGCTTTATCAATTTTTTATGAGTATTCGCACACCCATTAGCCTCGTCGTGTGCAAATTTCAGCGTCCAACTCCTTTCCGTTGACCTCATCTGACCCATACATGGCACTTATCGCCTACGGTGTCCGCTCGGCTGTCACTGAGCCAATCTTCATTTGACGAGGTCTGAGGAGAGCCCCACGACTGTTTTGAAGAGCACGGGAGCGACGCCTTGGTCGCGCGCAACATGGCGACGAACGATAGAGAACCATCGCATACCTGGCAGGACAGAGTTGTTCAAGCCAGGTCGTGCGCCTCCCGCTTCACACCAGGCAGCCGCGCTGATACCGCTATTGCGGGGGCGTTTGCAGTGAGTGAGAGCGGAGTCGCGCCCGCTTACCACGCACATTTCTCAACACAGCGATATCGAATTTGCATCTGGATATAGGAATTTGTACTTATCTTGGGTATATAATCGCTATAGTTTGAGAGTAATACAATTATTCCGTAAAGCCTGCCTCGTGTCGCAGGTTGGTACACACCATTAGTTAAGTGTCCCTCCCAGAATGAAAAACCTCGCTGACTATCCACGTTCGAGCCCAGGTCCAACCACTTAGCCCTTAGTTTGCAACACCGAGTTGCATTCTTTGGGCTGAGTGGTGACCTGGGAGCTGAAATACGTGTTTCTCTCTCAAGTCAGGACCTGGGCATTAAACCCCACCTTACCTCAATACTCTTCGGAGTTCTCAAATACAATACATACACCTCAGACATAAAGATCTGGAGGAAAAGAGCACCGGTATATCTTCTTTTTTGCCCTTTCTTTTTGCCCAGCTAAGCGAAGTGAAGGCAGCGCAAATAGGCAGCTACCGTGTTCCTGTCACTATGTTAGCCACGCTCTCACCTGCCGACTACCCGCTCACTCACCTTCACACTATCTCTCTACCTTGGTGTTCCCGCTAGCCTGTGTCTTTTGGAGATACATATCCTCCGCTACACCTTTTCCCCCAACACACCCTACTAGCTTCCTACAACATCTAGTTCTGGAGATGTCTAACCCTGCAGCTCTTGTCCGCCGCGTCGGCGAGCCTTCTGAGCACCAGCTCCTGCGTGAGGTACTTCGCCGCAAACTCATCAAGGTATCACCAGCTCTCTATCCTAATATCACGCTCGACCAAATCCTCGCTGCGAATGGCGTTAACAACATGTACCCCTACCAAGAGTAAGTACTGTCACATCCCCCAGAAGAAGGTCGTAGAGCGCGCTGACAATTCCTGCTAGTCATCCGCTCGCCATGCAAGTCAACATGGGCGCCACCCTAGCAGGCGTCCTTTTCCGTCGCGGAGAAGTGAAATACAACATCAAGAACCGCGTTCCGATGGGCCAATGGAGCTTTGAAACCGCCTTGGCCTACTTCTGCAGCAACAGTAACGACAACATTAGCTTCTCAAGCTACTTTCGACAGACCCGCGCTCGCCTTTACCTCGCCGCGTACGCCAAATACGAGAACAAGGCCACGAATGTCCAGAAGGTCTACATGCTCGCCTGCGCTGAAGAGAACGGAAACAAGCGCATCCAAGACCGCGGCTTTAAGCCCACCCATTATCGCGAGCGCTTCATTCACGAGCTGCTACAGAACCCTCAAGACTTCGATATCTGCACGCAGAACCGCAACAAGGGTATCCTGAAGGATATGCGCCAGCTAGTCGAGTCCTGGAAGCTGGTTGAGAGCAACTTCGATCCAGACAACGTCCGCCACCAGAAGCTGGCTCAGGTTGGACCGGCTCTCGTGAAGTTCTTCGAAGCTGAACACATAGTCAAGGATGACAAACCGGATAGTATTCCTGGCGTCAGCCCTACCAGTGTCATCGAGCTCAATGTTACCAAGTACCAACCCTTCACCGCCGACTATCGCATCTTGACGGGACTCTTGAAGGCTATGCAGGGTTTCCGTACCTACGAGACTGTCGACATCTTGGTTGTGGACGACATCGCTGATGGTCTTGATGGCTTGAAGGTTTCCAATGACATCGGAATGGATGTCACACCGGTTGAGGGCCCAGCGCGACCTGTCTTGCATGTCCTTACTATGCCGGAGGTCGATCTTTCCCGCTTGGGTGACGTTGCCACACTGAACTTCGATTGAGCAGCATTTTGGTTCTCTACAACCCTGTTCGGACAAGTAACAAACTATTGGAGATAAAATTGGCGTCGATACATACTCGGCGACAGTAGGTATAGATATTTAGGTTGTCGGTAGATCTTCACGGTACTGGGTGGGCAGATTTCGTCCGCTGGTTAGCTTGCTAAGAGTCAATTTCAACCGCCATGGTCACGAACGAAGCACATATGCTGAAAGAGTTGCATGTACATCATGTCTACTTCGATCATTTTCACCTTCATCTCACATTCATTCTATCGCGCTACCCATCTAATATTGAGGCTTGTTGTCGCATTTTACAACCGCGTGGCCCGGGTTCTCCGCTTTCCCGATGGACTCTGTCCAATTCTATCCCGTGACTCCGCGCAATGTTTGCTCCATCACATCATTTACCATCCTAAGGTTTTAGTCAGTCGCGCAGTGCGTTCTCCGCGTCCTCTTCACTGCGATCGACACTGTCCGCTTACACTCCGCCACCAACATGGACGACAACACCGAAGATATCGAGAAGATGTCGCAGAACTTGACACCTGAAGATGTGACGGCGCTTGAAGAGCTTCTCCGCCGCAAGACTGACAGAGTACCTAACGGCCTCCGCGCCCAGCAGACGCTACCGCTCAACGCCATTCTCTCCCCTTCCACGCAGCAACAGTACTTTCCCTATGAAGTGTAAGTCATGTTGCTTATTCCCAAGTCTAGTCAACAACTTGCTCATACTAACGACTTCATAGCGCTGATGTCGCAGAAGGTGCGACATTCGCCGGCCAGCTCAAGCACCGCGGCGCCATCGCGCGGGCGATGCAATCGTTCACCCCCATGTCGGAATGGCCAGTTCAAACCATACTCGCCTACTTCACTTCCAACGTCAATCGTCATATGTGCTTCTCCCGCTACCTCAAGCAAACGCGTGTTCGACTATTGGTCAATCTGGTGTCACTGCTCAACAAGACTGACACACCCATGATGGCGGTATGTCTTCTCGAGACCTTAGGCTCTTCGGCTACATCGCAACCGCAGATATCAGTGCACTAATGCCGTTCTCTAGGCCTACACACTAGCCTGCATGGAATATGGCCAGCATCCCAGTCTCGGCACCCAATTTGACCCCGCAGATCCTACAAAACACCAGCTCGCCTTCGTCCACATGCTGAAAGACAACCCCAATGATTTCATTGTCCTCAGCGGCGACGCACGCAATGAATATGTACGAGCGAAGCTGACTACGTACCTCGCCGAAGCACGCAATGCATGCCCAGATTGGACCCAAGTACCTCCCCCGACACGCGCCTTGTTCGACTTCTGCTTCAAAGGCGGTCAAGATCAGATGAATCAAATGGCGCAGAAGGTGCTGACTAAGAAGAGGAAGAGGGGAAAGAAGAAGACTACGCCGTCGGTACCGCAGGGCGATGTGCCGTTTGTGTATAAGCGTGTACTGCCGCCGTTGTTCGAGTATGATGATAGTAGGATTAAGAAGGTGTGTGCCGGGAATGCGTTGCTGGAGGGGCTCATTGCGGGAATGCCTGGAGTGAGAGTATTGGGTGAGGAAGATGATACTAAGGATGGGTACAAGGAAGATATGGAGCGTGGCGAGGAACTCAACGTCTCTGGAGTTGAAGAGCCAGGTGAGGGGTTTGAGAAGGGCTTGGATGATATGGTAAAGGATGGAGGTGGTGCTAAGGCTGTGGGAAGTGTGGACTTGACATCGTGGTATGACTGGAAAAACGTATAGAGACGAGTATGCCTGGCACTCCTCAAGGTGCTTTAGGTGCTTGGAATCAATCTTGAGTGGGGATTTTACAGTCTACACAAGTCTTCGAGCATGAGGCTTCTTCTTATCATTTCCCGTGAGTACCTCCTAGCTTCATTAAAGGGTGAATGTCGCCAAAGCACCACTTGCATGTTACCACCACAGTTGTTCTACACTTCAGAGCGGCGCATCTTTGGTTAAGAAATATCGCGCATCCGACAGCATCGGAACATGAGAATTCTACATTAGTGTCTATTCGTCGACATAATTGGTGTCCACGATTTGGGTTCGCAGGTTGAGATCATCAACAATGGCGATTTGAGCGCCTTCAATGTCTTGGGCTTGGACGAGCCTGACAAGTTGTACAAGGACGACATCGAGGAATTGTACGCGGATGACAGTGAAGATGAGATGGACACTGATGAAGGCTTCTGCATTCTTGGTAGCGCTGATCTGGACTTGTGGGTGAAGAGGGCTGAGTCTGGTATGTAGATATCCGTGTATGCGTTGCTCTCTTCAGCGTACTTTGAGTGCTTCGGTGGCTCATTATGAGTTTGTTTGCCGCCTACATAGGTTTGCGAGGACGTGCATCTTGCTCTGTACACTTAGTGAATAGCTCCTGGGTTAGTATACAGTAGACGAAATGACTCAATACACAAGTAAGCCTAGCATCCTCCAACACACTATGATCTTCCGACATCGCTCTTCATCATAGCTCTTGCAGGCTACATACGTCTCCGACAACTGCACGCAGCCTTCGTATCATCAGCGAATACCTCCTAGGTCAACTCAACACTTCACTACGCAGTTGCGAGCACGTTTGTAACCCTCAAACCACTGCGTGCGTAATCATCATATTTCATACATCCATCCCCCATCCGATCACCCAGCCTGATACACAGGGTTCTCGGTCTTATAATATACAGTCTTGACCGGCTGCTGTTGAGACGCATACCGTACTTTTGCCTTTGCGCTCTCCTCTCTACTCTTCATTCTCCTATCCACTACCTGAAGAGTGCGGAGTTGTTGGTTGGACAGGCCGATTAGACCTTTTGCCGTACGCGGGGTGGTAGTGAGATTGCGGTGGGGATCGTTGCTGTTGTGATATGAAGATAGATGACCGGGCTGTGAACGTGTGGCAGGAGACTGTTGGGAAGGCGAAGATTCGGCGGCAGCAATGGCGGGTTTTGCATGTTGGTGTCTTGGACTGCGGAAATGCGAACGTGTGAAACCTGGGTTGGCAGCTTCTGATGACGTCTCGTTTCCGCTATCGCTACGCCGGGGATAAATGGCCAATCCAGATGGTAGATGCGTCGCGGCCTCCATCTTGTAACTCAAATCCTCGCTACCTCCCTCCTTCACCTCCGCATCCCAGAAATCCATCAACTCAGCCACCTCAATCATACAGTGCCCTTTGTCCCGCATATGCGTCTGCACAGCATCAAGACTTCCCTTTTCTCGTCCACAGTAAAGACACTCGTGGTATTTGAAAACCAGAACCGCCAAATACGAGAGAAAAGACTCTAAAGAGTAGAGTTGCGAAGGCGCGGGTACGAAGAGACTGTGCTGTATTGACATGTGGTCTAAATTTGTGGTCGGAGTGGGAGAGGAAGAAGGGCAGAAAAGACATCTTGTTGATGATGGAGTCTTAGTATAGTCGTCTTGCGTATCTTCTGTCCGTGGGTCGAAATTGGTATTGTGTCCGCTAATGTTGTGCGCAACAGCTGCCCGAGGTTTCCGTATGAGAGCATCGTCGTTCTTTCTCTGTCGGTACGTGACCTCCTCGCTCTTGCCCTCTAGCATTCCAAAGTCATGCTCGGATAAAGCTGGCAGTTCAGAAATGCGCCTTTTGAGATTGTGGATACTGTCATTGAATGTCAGTCTAATCACTTCCGCGTCTATATGCTCGGGATGGTCTTACTGCCAGGGTTGATGCATGTGTGCACGTTGTAGCGCACTGCTTGTGAAAGAAAGAGAACATGTGTTGCAAGGAAACGCTGTCCGCGATTCCGATGTCATCTCTGAGGTTGTCTGTGTAGTTGTTTGTTGTGAGGGTTGCGTGGGGAAGAGGTAGGTGACTGTCGGCTGAGAAGGTAGGAAAGTGCTTCTCGTATGAAAGCGCGAATGCGATCGGCTTTGCTCTGGCGAATCGATGTACCCAGGCATTCAAATCTTATATAGGTAGATCAGTTCACACTGACTGGCCCGGGGAGTACTGGCGACCACCAAGTCACGTGCCAAGCTATCCTGGGCGCAGCCACCTCAAGCCACAATGAGTCATTTCCACTCACTCGCACGCATACTCACTCAACAATATCCTGTGTTTCTGTTAGCTAATCAAACATCACTGCAAGCAGATTAGATCCTGAAAGTACTTTTTCAAATCCATTATTTAATTGTCAATCATGATACCCATGCTCCCGCCAACTTTGCTTCTTCTTGTTGCTCTTCCGTTCATCCTTGAGCTTCTTCGTCAGCCCCAGCCCGTCAAGTTTGGAGAGTACCTTCTCCACCAGCTTAGTAACACTACTCCTCCTCTTTACTCGTTTAGCCGGTAGAGCAGTGGTCCCTTGATCTTCAACGTGCGTCTCGCCTTCTTGGCTATACTCATCCTCATCAACGTCAAAGTGGTCGGATATGGGTGAAAATAATTGCTCAGCACTGCGGTGCGCGTAGAATGACTGGCCATCGGTCTCGTATCTGATTTTGGTGTCATTGTCATAGCCTTTGACGTAGCCCGGGCGAGTGACACCGCTGATTTGTGAGACGCGAGAGGGATAGTAGGTTAATATCCCGTTTACCATTCTGATACACGAGTTTTGTTCGTATATTGGTGTTTTTGAAGATGAGGGGGCTGGGGTTGTAGGGACTTTCTTAGATGTCCGGACATGCAGGTCGAGGCGGCGACGGGGTGAAGGCTGGTCATCGGAAATGACAGAGTCGTGGCGCGAAGAATTATGATAGGAGAGTGATGCCGAGGACGTCCTATTACTTTCCTCTGATGTCCGAATGTGAGAGTGAAGACGTGTTTGTCCGTCGGTGGGTAGCGATGGCAGTGGCTTCTGCTCATGTGCCATCATGATTGGATCCATGTTCGGGACACCGCGTCGGATTGACAAAGGCAGAGGCTGTGCTGATGACCTATTCAGTGCCGCGAGGTCCTGCTCCTCCTGTGACTTCCTTCGGTAGTGAACGATCGGTTTCATATTACCATCCCAATCGACGATCATAGTGCCCTGACTCGCTGGCCGATTGTTCTGAGCAGGTGCAATAAGGGATTGCCATGTTGCCGCATGGTCATCGATCATTTGCGTTAACTCCGTTGCAGCTCCATAACGAGAGCGAACTCTGGCATGGTGGGTGGGTCGGTATTGGGAGCCTTCGCTGTGATTGCGAATGTGACGGGAAATGTTGCGTGGTTGAGGTGACTGCTGAAAAGTGCAGCCGGCGTCATGGCGGTCGGCGCTATGAGCAAAACCGTAGAACGACATAGCGTTGAGCAGCCGTGATTGTTGTGTTGCGTTGGTGGAAGGTGTCTACTTTAGTCTTTGTTTCGATATGTTCGAAACTGAGTCTTTGACGTTGTTAGAGTAGTAGGGCAGTGTAGTTACTGTGGGTTGTTGTTCCGTTGTGTGGTACGTTAGAATCGTATGGATGTTTATGGGAGGCAAGTTGTATAGACGGAGGGAGGCGCCATGGTATGTGCACAGTGCGATACGAACATCGCGTATAGTGAATTCATGTGCTCGATAGTGACGGGCTGTGGACGAGTGATGCTACGACATCGATGATCGTTCGTGCATTGTGAAAGTCAATAGTTGATGATGAATGTGGCAGGCGGTGGAGGTTTTGAGATGAGATTAGTGTGAAGCGAATCTAACGCATCGTCATTAGCAAATTAAATACAATCCCGCTGGCATGCCAATACCCCACGTTTCGACATCGGTGGCCAACTTATTTCGAGCAACCCAGGTATACTATGAGTGCAATCTCTTCCGTCTACCCCCGTTCTCTTACGTCTCGAGATGCATATGAACAGAAATGACGCAACAGATTGCTATGGAACATGTCAGACACAGGAAGGAAAATGGTATAGACCAAAAGCACAAACTCCGTGGCGAACGATGAAGGGGAAGAGTGAGAAAGCACAGCGCATGAACCCCGGGTATTACCAAGCTCCAAAGACCCTCGTGATGGATGAAGATGGCCTGAGAGTACCGAGAAAAGACAGATGAAACATCTAGTTCTTGTCCTTGCTGGATAGCTTGTCCTTGATCTTGCCGAAGAAAGAGCGGCGCTTCTTCTTCTTATCGTCAGCACCAGAAGCGATGCTCTGGCTGCCTGGAGTGCCCTTGGGAGAGACGTCCGAGTCTTTCCTGAGGTTCTTGGCGGGGCTCTCTGGGGCCAGCTGTGCGGCTGGGGCAGAGCTAGTGGCCTCAGTCTTGGTTGTCTCTACGCCGGTGGTGACAGTCGGCTGGGTCTGCTCGGTGGTAGTTGGCTCCTGCTTGTTGAATGCGACTTCGGTAGTAGAGTCGATGGGCTTGGAGGTTGGCGGCTGAGCAGGCTCCGATGCGGGCGCGTTGAGTGCGTTGGGCTCGCTGGAGGACTTGAGTGGCTTAGTATCGACAAGGGCCTCATCGGAGAGGCCAGCAGCATTTTGGCTTCCTACAACAGCAGCACTGGGAGCTGGCTCGCCGGTAGCCTCAGTTGACTTCACTTCTTGGAGAAGTTCAGTCTCCATAGCCCGCTTCTCGCTGACAGCCTCAGCATTGGTAGCGGCCTCGGGACTGACGTGCGCCTCCTTCTGGCTCTCGGCGACGACATCCGGAACATCACGAGCAACGGACTCGTTGACTGATTCTCTGGTAGTGCCGGCTACGACAGCAGCAGTTGCACCAGCAACAGCGGTCGCAGCAACCGCAGCTCCCGCAGCAGTCGCAGCAGCAGGTGTGGTCTCAGCAGGTGCAGTTTCGGTGGTTGCAGCAGTCAGTACAGGAGCAGGCTCACCAGATTCCTCAGATCTTGGGAGCTTGTCGAGTAGTTCAGACTCGACGGCCGACTTCTCTGCTACGGCCTCACTGTTAGCAGCGGCTTCGGGGCTAACGTGTGCCTCATGTTGGCTGTCAGCGACAACCTCGGGTACGTCGCTGGAGACGGTCTCAGAAGTAGCAGCAGGAGCAGTAGTGGCTGTGGCAGCGGTAACGGCGGGGGCTGGCTCGCCGGCCTCGTTGGTCTTGGGGACCTCGCGCAACAGCTCAGACTCCATGGCAGTCTTCTCTGCGACGACCTCGGGGCTGGATGCTGCTTCAGGACTTGCGTGAGCCTCCTTTTGGCTCTCAGAGACGACGGCTGGAATGGCAATGGCGGGAGCCGGGAGACCAGTCTCGTTGGTCTTGGGTACCTCACTAAGAAGCTCCTGCTCCATGGCGGACTTCTCAGCAACAGCCTCAGGGCTGGCTGCGGCCTCGGGCTCCGCATGTGCTGTGTTCTGGCTCTCGGCAACAATGGACGGAACCTCATCGGCAGTGGAGGTGCTGGGCTCGTTCATGCCAGTAGCCTCAGCAGCCTTCTCCTTGGCAGAGTAGACAGCCGCAGTGAAGAGACCCGCACCAGCAGTCGCGCCAGCGGCAGCAGTGGCGGCGGCAGCTTTAGCTGTGTCGCTCAAACCAGCGTCTCCGC
>Ga0265797_10000316_pt1 | contig 89845 bp, 93 predicted proteins | sample P2T30metagenome_FD_192433 | JGI IMG/M metagenome (GOLD analysis project Ga0265797, IMG submission 192433) | Plant litter microbial communities from East Loma Ridge, Irvine, California - P2 T30 | ecosystem: Environmental > Terrestrial > Plant litter > Unclassified | place: USA: California... | reverse complement strand
ACCACTCCCATCCCATCCCATCCCATCCCATCCCATCCCATCCCATCGACCAACCAGCCAACCAACCAGACGAGATGCACCGCATCCACCCACCAACCCGCTCTCTCGACCTCGTCGTCCGCGACTTCGCCTGCCTAAACCTTCGCTTGCGCCAACACCGCGCAAGCAGCTTCTTCGCGCAACATCACGCGCGCAAATTCTTCCACTCCGGGAGCACAGAACCCTTTAGATTGCATGTCGAGGCCGAAGAGCTGGGAGACAGGAGATGGAGAGATGACGCTGGCGGGCTGAGGATTACTGGGTACGGAGGCGGAGATGAACAGGGGCATGTCGAGGTTGGACAGGCTTTGCCGTTGGAGGTTGAGGAGGGCGATGGGAAGTGGAGGGATGATGATGGGTGGCATGCTGAGGTGGATGTCAAGGCGCCGCAGATGGAGGGTGGTGCTACTTCACGAGAGGTTGAGGGATTGAGTGGGACGTCGACGGTCGAAGCGACTGCGGCTACTACAGCTACTCTTCTTCCAGGACATTCTCCTGCTGGCGGGAGCAAGAGTCGAGCCGAGTCGAGACTTGCGCGGCGACAGAGAAGAGAATTGGCAGGGAACTACAAGCCAGCTTCCACGACCCGGGAGCATCAACAGCCAGCCCAAGAAGAAGCCGACCAACAGCAAGCCGGCGGACACGACAGCGTCCTCTCCATGATCGAAAAGATGGAGGGCCCAACCTTCTCAAATGCGCAAGGCAAGAAGGCGACACCCAACCCCGAAAAACTCTCCGACGAGGAATTCGCAGCCAAAAAAGCAGAGAGGAAAGCAGCCCGAGAGGCGAAAATGAAAGAAACCTCCCTCCTCAAAACGAAAGAATACAAGTCCGCCAGGGATGCGAGAAACCTCAAAAAAGCAAACGAACCGCCAGCGCCCAAACCCAACAGCAAGCGCGAAGACTGGCAAGTCCAAAAATCCGCCCACCTCAATAAATTCGGCAACGCCGTCTGGCAGCCTCGCAAGCGCCTCTCCCCGGACACGCTGGAAGGCATCCGCGCCCTTCACGCCTCCGACCCGGTCACCTACAGCACGGAAACTCTCTCGAAGAACTTCGAAGTATCGGCGGAGAATATCCGGCGGATTTTGAAGAGCAAGTGGCGGCCGAATGATGAGGAGAGGGATGAGAGGAGCGCACGCTGGGAGCGTAGGGGCGTCAGGAAGTGGACTGAGATGGCGGAGGCGGGCGAGAGGCCGCCGAGGAGGTGGAGGGAGATGGGCGTGGGGAGTGTCAAGGGCCAGCCGGAGAGGAGGCCGGGGTGGAAGAGGGGAGGGGGTGGGAGGAAGGTGGAGAGGGATGTGATGGAGGCGGATTGGGAAGGGGAGGAATTTGGGGAGAGGATCTTGTAGTTGTTGTGTTGGTTTGGTCTGGTCTGTTCTGGATTGGTTTTGATCAAATCAACGTATGAATGAACGAATGGTCTTCACTCTCATCTCGTCTCGTGGGAATGCCGAGCGAGCTCTCATCGCATCGCCGAACTCGATGTTGTGCGATGAGTATCCTGGCTGCACACTCTCATCTTGTGCTTTCCATCCAATCTCTCTGGTAAGCCATGTACTACTAGCTTTGCTGCGTACAACAGTCCAAGATCTAGGAAAGCGAGCCGGGCTTTACGCGGCGTGCCCAGCATAGCACAACACAGGGCAGGGCAGGGCAGGGCAGACATGATCAAATGCCGTGCTCGCCACATGGGATGACACGGCGTTGGGTACAGCCACCAGTACCTAACCTTGGATCCGCCGATGGAAATTGAAACACGATCGGCAGGAACAACGACCCAGCAAAAGCATCATACACTACATCTTGGTGACGTGGTGGCTTGTCGAACAACAAGAAGAACAATTTGCGAGAGCAGAGCACATAATGAGAAAGAACACACTACTCGCAAGAGTAGTCTTCTATTTCTAGGCGCATGACAGTTTTTTTGCATCGGCGGCGGTTGGCTTTCTTGTATCAGTCCAGTAGACTCGCGCGAAGAGGCGTGACGAATAAGGAAAGAAAGAGGAAACAGTGGTGTGTGGAATCATCATGTGGTGTCTCATGAGAGTTCAGGGGTTGGAGGTGGAGGCCTGGCCCGGAAGCTGGGAAAGCCTGTGGTCCAAGAAAGTCAAAAAGAAAGTCCCCGAATGGTTACCAGATACAGTACCATCACCAAATGTGAAAGTCACCTCGTCACATCCCACTACTACCACGTCTTGCGCAACACGCCTCGTGGCGGACGGCGGTGTTGTAATCGATCGGAATGTTTTCCAACGGTTGGTGCCACTGGTGAGAAGAGGATGGTCGATGTCGTGCCGTGTCTTGTCTCTACGACGAGCATGTTGGGCCAATGATACTACAGCATCTCTCCTTGTTCTTGACTCTCGACTCTTGACTCTTGAGATTTTTCTTTTTGGTTGAAACCCGAAGATCTTTGGATGCTTGAGGGCGATCATGGCATGTGGAGCCGTAGGGAGAGGATGTGGGAGATGAACAAAGGAGCTTCCTCCGATGAAGATAGTGCATTGTTGTGCTACAGCTCTCGGGATCTCAGCGATGAGGAACAAAGGAGGAAGAGCAACGATAACAGCTTGCGCAACAGGCTTGCGCAGCGTAAGTAGTGAAATCCCCAGGAGTGAGACAAGATGATGCCTCAGAGTGAGGACTGTAGTAGTGTACTCAAAGCTGCCGTAGTCTTTGCACGTTACGCTTTCTCACGCTTGATAGGACAGGCCGGTGACGGTGACGACTCAGAGCGTGGGCTGCCTATAACAGCTGACGACGCTACGTTGGGGTGGCTTGCGTGGCTCCTATGTCTTGAAGAAAGCAGTAAGTTAAGTGGACTGTGTGGACTGTGGACTATCGATCGGGAGCTACTAATAGAAATGTTCAGGCGCTGTGACGCGATCCTCTCGATGGGTATCTTCTCGTTGATTGACTGATATCTCTCAATCCGTCCGACTCGAGGGCTTTTACTGGGGAAATTTGCATCTCGCAATCTCTCTTGCAGCTGCTGCTTTCTGGACGTGTGGTGGAATCCCTTTTTTGAGCGGAGGGTCCAAGGTTCTTGGGAGTTTCTTGGAAGGCTTGTTTTTGGAGCACGTGTTATCGCGGCATCTAGGCCATCGATGGACTGTTGGGAGTGAGTCTGTACAGCAGCTGGTGACAATAACAAGCAGGTGGCATGGTCGATACTTCCATGCGAATGAGATACCTAGGCTCTGGCGGCTACATCGGCATTCTTGTAACATCGGGCGTAAGGCGTCTCGTCATCAAGCACATCGCTCATATCGTTGATCATCCACTTGGAATCGAAAGAACGAGTCGACAATCCGACATGACGCCAAGTCACCTGAGCACACAGGCAGGCAGAGCCCCTAAAGATTTGGCGTCTACTGTAAGGCGTATAGTAGTGATGAGTTGCACCGCCTCGTTCGCTGCGGTCCACCGGCGGGCTCATTATCGATATGGATCTACGGACACAACGCGCGGCCGGCCAGAACAGCTTGGTCAGACGCAGGCTTGCAAGGCCTCTTCACCGCACCCCTTACTATGAACAGGTATCCGTCGATCAACCCCAGCGCCCGCCCTTCAAGCGTGCAGCGGATGCGGTGGCGCTAAGCTGGATGGTTCAGGCTAGCATCGGCCATGGCGCCTCGGCTAAGCCTGTTCCTGACATGGGGCGTTTCACGATTCGCCCGCTTGGTGTTTGAGTGAACTCTGTTGGTCTCGCTTGAGTGGAGTCTTGGGCATGCTGTATGCACGATGGAACAGGGCTGGCTGGTTGCGATTGCCATGTTCTGTACTGCTTGGTAAGGGAAGCACTGTAGGTATACTGTATAGGCAAGTACATGAGACAGATACGGACGAGCACGCGCACGCGCACAGCAAACAGATATTCCCACAGTACCCGCCACGATCACATGTGACGAGACACGACGAAGCAAGCGGTTGGAGGGACAAACGACGGCGGAAATTGCGGTTTCGTTAGGCTGGTGAGTCTCTGGAGGCGCTCGCACGGCCACGCTACCGAGACCACGCACGGCCAGAGGGTCAAGTTGCCGATTGTCAATCCACGCCCACCAATTGTCAAATGTTGCTAGCGAGCAGGGGGCCTGGCGGAGGAGGAGTCTGGTCCCTCACTCAACTGACACCCGCGACTTCCACCTATACATAAGCGCTGCTCTCGCGTTTCACCTCACTCTTTTTCCTCTCTTCCCTCTCCAAGCACTCACCAGCTCACCACACTACTTCTACAGCCTTTTAATTGACCTCGGTCGTCCTTTCATTACCCACCGCCAAATCACACACTCACTCGTCTCTTTCAACCCTACGACCTTTTCCAACTACCCAATCAACCCTTTTCAAACTACCAACCAAACAACAACCATCAACATGCGTTACACTCTCATCGCCGCCGCCATCATTGGCGCTGTTTCTGCCATGCCCGCTGCCCCCGCCTCTTACGGCCAGGAGGCCCCCGCCGCCTACGGTGGCGAGAGCGAGCAGGTCTACGGCACCGAGGTCGCTCCCCAGCAGACCACCTCCGCCGCCGAGCCCACCTCCACCTGCACCGACGAGTCCGAGGATGCCGTTCCCTACACCTCCGCCATGGGCTACAACGCTCCCCCGGCCTACAGCGCCGAGGTCACCTCCAGCGCTTCTTCTCCCGCTTCTCCCGAGGAGACCAAGCCCGCTGGTCACGCCAGCGAGTCCATGATGGCTAGCGAGTCTGGCCCTGCCGGCTACCCCTCTGCCTCTGCCACCGAGTCTTCCCCCGAGATGCCCGCCGAGTCTGGCCCTGCTGGTTACGACACCCCCAAGACCCCCGAGGGTGAGACCCCCAAGACTCCCGAGGGCGAGACTCCCAAGACTCCCATGGGCGAGACCCCCAAGTCTCCCGAGGGCGAGGCTCCCAAGTACCCCGAGGGCGAGACCCCCAAGTCCCCTGAGGCCGAGACCCCCGAGTCTCCCAAGCAGACCGGCGGCTACATGTCCAGCCCTCCCAACCCCGAGAGCGAGACCCCGGCTGGCGAGACCCCCAAGTCCCCCGCTGGCGAGGCTGCTCCTCCCGCTGAGTACGGCACTGCCGTCGTTCCCGGTGTCGCTCCCACTTCTGCTCCTTACCCCGTCGGCGAGACCCCTGCCGGTTACGCTGCTCCCTCCGGCACTGCTGGCGCCGCCATGCCCACCGGTACTGGCTCTGTCGGCGGCGACCACACCGAGTTCGAGGGCGCCGCTTCTTCCCTCAACATTGCCGGTCTGTTCGTCAGCTTCGGCGCCGTCGCTGCTTTCTTCATGTAAGCAAAGCAATGTGACAGTGTTTGAGAACTGAATGGTGTGTGTGAAGAACGATTTGCGGACCCGACAGCCCTGGACAGAATACCCTAGCGCAGGATCAAACCAGGAAATGAGGCTTGGAAAGACGTGATTTGGCCGTTGTATTTTTTCACGACGACGACTGGATTCCGAGGATTTACTTTTTTGGGGACATTCTCAAGGGCGTTCTTTCCAAGTTTTTTTACTTGTTTGTTTTCCGGAGGCTTCCTCTTACCTCTCTTTTTCTTTGAGTTAATGCAGAATTGTTGTTGTTTTCCTTCTCATCAGAAAATCCCTTGTCGTTGTGTAATTTAAAAAGGGACTTGCTTGTTTTCCACTGAAGTTTGAGAATTCTCCTTCTGGGTGAGTTTTCGGCGGATGTGGACACTTGCAATCACGATAGTTGAGAGATGTATGGTCGTTATACCCAATCTTCTATTTTCATTTTCCTTGTCTAACCTTTTTGGAGACGTTGTTCTTTTCTCCTGCTCACGTAATGTATTAGCTCCGGTCATCCATGTTCCGCATTCAAAATAACTTGTGGTGTAAACAGTGACCAGCATGTTCTTCGGTGCTCCAGACCGAGCTTCGCATTTTGTATGTTTGCATTGCAATACGCAGACGGGTGGTTGTTGGGATTGATGATGTCCAGTTTTCCACGTCAGCAAGCGTGGGTCGCGGATGCTTTCAGAAGGGCTACCGCAACTTGTGTTCTATCGTCGCGACGCCGTTCCGAGCATCTCAGTACAGAGAGATCCAAGATCGTCGAGTCGAAGTGGTGAGTTATTGTCTTGCTTGCAGTGTGTAATGTATGTGTGTGTATGTAAAGATCGAAGGCCCTACCTTACCCGGGCGAACAACCATCGCACCAGGGCAGAAGTTGCCCTTTCCTCTCTCCTCGAATTCCGCTTGATCCCGACAACTAACCAACGTCAAGTTATCAGCTCATCATGCCACCATCACCACCATCACCACCATCACCACCAACAACATTTCGCTGGCGAACCCTGCTCGAAATCGCAGCAATCGTCTCCGCAGTCTACATCTTCCTCGGTGCTCCCGGTCTCAACAACAGCGGATCTCTCACGTCTGATGATGACAAAGGAAGTGGACATGTCGTCAAAGTCAAACCTCACATCCGGCCGGAGGCGCTCGTGTATCCTGATCCTGACTTGGAATGCCCGGAACATGGCTATAATGTTCACATTTACTCGGTGAAGCCATTGGTGATCTATGTTGATGGGTTTCTGAGTTCGGAGGAGGCGGATGAGCTTGTTGAGTTGAGGTGAGTTTTTTTGTTTTCGCGTTCATGAAGGCACATCTCGTTCTGTCGCCGCCACCACCACCCAGTCCAAAAGAAAAGAAAACCCAAAGCAGCAAGACAAGACAAAACAAGACAGCCCAAACCAACCCAGCCCAAAGAGATATTCAAAAGAACCAAAAACTCACCCACCATCCTTCCCCATATCAGCGCCCCCAACTGGCAACCCTCGACAATCCACACCGGCGCCTCCGAAAGCGCAAACACCAACGTGCGCAAATCCGACAAAGCCCTCCTCCCGCGCCCTCCGCTCGTGCAATGCATCGAAGCCCGCGCCCTGGCCTTCCAAGGCTGGCCGTCCAACACTTACATCGAGCGCCTGTGGACCCAGCGCTACAACGTCTCCGGGCACTATGCTCAGCACTACGATTGGAGTTCTGCGGGGCGAGATGGTAGGCGCGCTTCGAGTTTTATGGTTTACTTGAGAGGTGAGGCGGAGGGGTGCGAGGGGGGTGGGACGGAGTTTCCGATGTTGGAGAGGAAGGGCGGGGAGTGGTGTGCGTTTGTTGAGTGTGATGAAAATGGAGAGAGGCAGGGGGTTTCGTTTAGGCCTAGGAAGGGCGCTGCTGTCTTTTGGTTGAATTTTGATGAGGAGGGGAGGGGAGTGAGGGAGACTGTTCATGCTGGTTTGCCGGTTACGGGAGGTGTTAAGGTCGGTTTGAATATTTGGAGTTGGTGGCAGAGGGGACTTGAGGTTGAGGATTTGAAGGAGTTGTGAGGGCGTTTTGCTGTGAATGGATCGCATTTTCGGATTGCTGATCGATATCATCCTTAGATCAAGATTCTGCCTGCTGTAATACACACACGCATAGCCGCCCACCAGAAGACTCAGTTCTAGCTACTAAGTGAGCTCTGAGTGAATTTTAAACGAACTTAGTCGTCGTAAAATGATCTGGTCATGTTTACTTCAGGGTTAGGGTTGGGGTCATCTAAGCATGTCTTCGTCATTCACGTAGGTAGGCTGTGTTCGGCGAAGGAACGATCGCGATGCATGAGCTCGCCATTCCATTTGTCAGATGCCGGATTGCCCTTATTGTTCAGTCGGGCTCACCATCTTCACAGAACATTGCTTTTAGTGGGCTGATTCTTGCTTTCACAGAAGGCGGAGAGAGTTCGGAGCTTGCTTCATCCGTGCTGATCACAATGAATCCTTCAACGTGGAGAAGCGGACTTCTCGGTTTTGGCCCCGCTGCGAGTTGGACCTCACCTCCTGCAACCCAGCACATCGTTGCCACAAGAACTGCCATTTCTCAACAATTTAGTCTTGTATACAGTAATCACAACTCTCAAGGATACTCCAAGATGGTCGGAACCAGAAATCACCCAAGGGACTTCCCCCCGGCACCCACAGAATCTCCGGCAAAACGAACAACGCGCTCCTCAGCATCCACACCTTCATCCTCAGTTGAAATGACACCGCCATCAACCCAAGCTTCCTCTCCATTGGCAGCAAAAGTGAATCAAGTACCGATCAAGAGCCAACCAACCTCAGCCTCACGAACCACACCCAGGACTCGCAACGCGCAGCTATGGGCTCACACTCCACCCGCATCCACTCTACCCTGGCTCGCCATCAGCGTGCCCATAGTCATCTGGGACACGATCTACATCATGGGTCGACCTCACACGTTCGCCGGCGGTGCGATCGCCTGGCCCTTCTGGCAACCGTACGAGCTGTACGGCCGTGTGGACTACGTTTACAGCCCGGAAGCCTACTATAGTGGCCTAGGCTGGACGGCTGCGCAGGGGTTGGGCAACGTCTTCGAGACGTTGGCTTACCTCGTCTATCTGTGGATCGTTGTCACGCATGGGCGTCGAGATGGTAAGGAAGAAGGCGTGTTGGGCTCGCTGGGCGCTTTGGGCGAGAGGCGGAGAGTGGAAGGCAAGTGGGGTGCTGTTGCTAATCTGATCGGGTATACGACTTTCATGGTCACTCTTGCAAAGACTGTGTTGTACTGTAGGTTGTCATTGAAGGCTTGCTTGGTGAAGGTGTCGTTGTTGCTAACGTTTGCTTGTATAGGGTACAATGATGCGTTCATGGGATTCCCGACTTACTTCAACAACAACTGGTTCAACTTCATCTTTATCTTTGCCATTCCTAAGTGAGTACAAGAGGAAAGAGATGTTGGCTAAGAGAAGTCATGCTGACTTGACACTTTAGTGGCTTCTGGATCATAGTCCCAGCGTACCTCTGCTACTTCTTTGCTTTCGAAATCCTCGAAGGTCTTACTTTCGCTGCAGAGGGCGATCGCAAAGTGAGATAGGAATTGGCTCAAGCGAATGAGACAACGATTGAATGAACCTGATGATAAGCGATACCCGTGGGCGGAACACTGCGGCATTGTGCATGATGCTTGACAAAGAAATGTCATCGTCTGTGAGTTCATGTGGCCAATTTGACGCAAGCCTGTTTACATAACGGAGATAGCGACGACACTCTTACTGACATCCCATGCAATCGATGCTGATATCACCTTCTATCGATCTATCTCAAGTGCTTGTCGCGCACGTAGATGCTCCTGGTCGAATTGATGGACGCCTCATGGTCATATTGGCAAGCTTGCTCGAACGTCGACGGTACCAGCACGCGGCATGCAGCACCAAACACGCAACAAGCAGACGACCTCCTCCATGGCATATCCATCCAATTCACTACCTTCCAAAGATAGCAGTGCCACCAGTCCAATCTGACCTTACGCTGTCACCATTCCACCTCGCTTCCTCAATCTCCTATTCGACTCCATTTCACACCTCACCTCAGCATTCACGAATCCCGCTGTGAAGTGAAGTGAGTGTCGTCGAGGTGCGCAACACCCGCCGACGGGAGACCCCCCTCCCGTCGCCATGTCATGCGCACAATCACAATTCACGCTCCCGCTCCGCTGTCGCCTACCTTTTCGCCCTTTTTCGCGCCGCTTCTCCCACCTCCCTCCTTCCACCACCACCACGTCTTTGTTGCCTGCACCCGGCACACACACGCACACACACACACAACACAGACGGTGGTACCACCACGCACCAACACAACCGCAACACCCAGCACCACCGAGCATCCCCTCGCCGCCGCCACGATGAGCAACCTCGCTTTGTGCGCGCTCGCCGTTTTTAGCTCCCTGTTCGTGTTCCAAGCCTGGCTTTGCGACCAGGAGGACGACGACATGTTCACCCCTTTCTTCGTCTTCTCCGTGGTTGTCATCCCACTTCTTTTTTACGTCGCCGTGTCCAGAACCCTCTCTCTGCACAACCTGGCGCCAGAAGCGGCTGCTCGCGAGAGGCAGTCCGCCGCGGCCCTCGAGGCCCTCAAGCGCGACTTGGCAGGCAGTGTCCGCCTTAAGGAGGCTGCCTTCGCGAAAGAAATCAAGTGGCACCAAGCGGAGAGCAAAGTAAACCAGGACAGAATCTCGCAATGCCAGAAGGACTTCAGCGCCCTGGGCGACACGTCCGCGATCAAGAGCCGAGTGATCGGCGACCTCGAACTGAAGCTCAAGTACACCACGCAGTGCCTGAGCGACGACCGTGCCGTCGCTACTACCGGGGTGGCATCCGCAGACAAGAAGGCCCTCGAGGCAACGGTGGCGTCTCTCCAAAAGGCGCAAGAAGAACTGGCAGTGCTCAAGTCTGCCCGCGATTCGGCTGTTGTCCCTGTCGTCCCCTTCGTCACCGCCGCCGCAGATCTCGCCGCACACACTATAGTGTGCGAGCACCAGGGACTGCTGGCCGAAAAGACGAAGGTGGATGGACTTCTTGTCGCGGAGAAGAGAGAGTCACATAGGAAGGACCTCACACTGGCCGCCCAGGGCAAGTTTTCGGCGGAGAAGGACAGACAGCTGGCCAAGAAGGAAGCTGCGTTGGTGGAGAAGGATGAGGAGCTCAAGAAGCTGAAGGAGGCGTTTTGCGGCGAGCTCAAGGAGCGCAAGGACCAGATGGACCGGGATTGGGAGGTGCAGGAGGGGGAGTGGAAGGCCCAGGTGGAGGGGAAGTACGCCGCGGCGGTCGCGGCCATGAGCGAGAAGATCAAGGCGGAGCTGAAACAGCAGTACGACGCCGAAGTCGCCGCCGAGGTCAGCGAAAGGGAGAAAGCGGCGAAGATGGCGCACGACGCCACCGTCGCGACCCAGGCCGCAGCCGAGGTCAGCAAGCAGATGGAGAGCGCCAATGCGACCATCAAACAGCTCAAGGAGCAGCAGACGTCGCACCAGTCTGCCGGCAGCCAGGTCGAAAAGCTGAAGGCTGACCACCTCAACGAGATCGCCAGGCTCCAGGCGAAGCATGCTGTCGCCAAACAGAAGTGGGACGAGGATATTGGCGCAATGGACGCGGACCACAACGAGGCGGAGTCGAAGTTGGTCCTCGAGCGAAAGAAGTACGAGGACCTCGAGAAGAGGTGTGAAAAGCTGGCCGTCCTCGCCAAGGAGAAGGAGGCCGAGGCCAAGCGGAAGGATACCGAACTCACTTTCGCTCTCGCTGCCCACGCGCCCAATTTCTCCGATCCAAAGCTGTACGACACCAGCAAGCAAGCGCGCGACCTCGCGGCGGGCCTCAGCCCAGCTTACAACAGGACCCTGCTCCAACAGGGCACCCCCTCTGGCGTTCCAGTCGCCACCAACTTCGCCTTCACGCCTCCTCCTGTCCCCGTCCAGCGCACTCGGCCGTCCGGTGTCGCCTCCCCCCTGTTCCCCCAGTTCTTCAAGCGGGGCCCGCTGTCCGAGGACAGCGAGGACGACTACGAGTCCGACGAGGACGAGGACGACGAGTCCGATGTCGAGGACACCGGCGAGGAGCCCCTTGTCCTTTCGGACGAGGAGGACTCGGAGCTGGTCGACCAGGTGCAGAGGGAGGGTTAGCTTGCATGGAGTATACGTCGCCGAGCGGCTTTGACAGCGCTCAACGTGGAAACATCGCTGCCCTCCTGTCCCTGGCTGGAGGACACACAGGCAGTCGAGGTTCGCTTTCAAGGCTTGGTAAGAGTAGCGGTTTCGTCAGCGGTTGGTACAACGCACGGCCGTGAAAACTCGCTGGGGCAACTTCACAGTACGTTTGGAGTATACGGTTGTTGAGCTTGCTCCAATTTGTGGAAACATTCGCTGGCACGGCTGCCTGAAGGAGTAGTACATAGGCAGATATAGGAGAGGAGAGGAGTTGAGAGGGTGTGGCGTTTTGGGAGATTACGCTGCACGACGATTAATGATATGATACCCGTTTTTCTTTGCCTTTGTGAATTTATCCTTGTGACTTTTCATTTTTCATTTTTCATTTTTCATTTTCCATTTTCTTTTGATGTCTTATTATCTCTTGTGCTCTCTCAGTGGTGCTGAGAGTTCTATTATAGGCGGATGCATCAGGTATTACCGCATAGAACAAAGAGTACTGTAGAGATGCGCCTAATAAGATCGCCATCTCTCGGCGGTATAGCTGGATGAATCGTAGGCGGGTGTATCAGGTATTACCTCATGGAGCAACCGCGACCAGAGAGATGCACCTAACAAGATCTCTATCTCTCTTTGGTATAGCTGTCTTAACCGTAGGCGAACGCGTCAGGTATTAGCACATGAGATCCGCCTCATCGACGAGATATACCTTTTGCAAGAGGTGCGTCTCAGCGCCAACATGGTGTTGGACATAGGCGAAAGCATCAGGGATTAGCACATAGGACTTATCCTTCCAACGAGAGATGTGTGTTGCAGAAGCTGTCTCTCAGCGGTATAGCTACCTAGTCCGCAAGCGAAAGCATACAGTATTAGCACCAAAGATAGTCAGAACCAGAGAGATACGTGTATTACGGAACGTGTATCTCAGAGGCGATGTAGGGATGTCTGCATACGGAGGCATCAGGTATTACCCTCAAAGATAGTCAGAACTAGTGAGATATCCTGTTTACAGAAGGCTTTTCTCACCGGTGGTGTAGGAGCGATCATCGGCGGAGGCGTCGTGTAATAGCACCGAAGATAATAGCAGCCGGAGAGATAGACCTGTTCCGGAAAGCGTTTCTCACCGTCGCTACGGAGTTGGTTGAAGGCGGGTGTGTTAGATACGAGCACGTAGAACAACGCGGATGAAGGCGATGCAGGCCCATCGAAAGCTGTGTCTCAGCGGCATTGTAGGGCGGAAAGCTGGTTAGAGGATAAGGCATTTCCACATGAGGGAGGAACGAGTCTCCGCGGTGATGCTCAAGTCTGGGTATAGCTTTCTCCATGTCAGCGGGGTGAGAATGTTTGCGGAGCGATCAGGTATTACCATAACGGTCACGCGGACTTCAAGCAGAGAGAAAAGATGGACGCCGTTTCATATACACATTGATGCTGTCGTGAAAAAGAATGAAAGTCCCACGAAAAGAAAAGGCTCGAACGCTTTCATTCAACAAAGAAACAAACCCCCAATCCCGAAGCCTGAATCAAGCAGTTGAGTAGCAGCCTAAACACCCGTCGTGTTTCCCTTCGCATCCGGATTTACTGAGACTCTCTCCGTCGTGCTATTCGTGCTTGAAAGCTCAAGGCCGTCCTTCTGGCGCTGCATTTTCTCCAGTTCTGCCATTACTGCAGGACTGGGGTTCACGCCCTCGACGAGCTTGATTTTCTTGCCTTCCTTGAAGGATACGACCCCGCCGATTGCGGCGATAACGCAAGCGCACGCGATAAAAAAGCCGGTTGACCAGGACGGCCGGTCATAGCGGTTGAGACCCCACATCTAATGTTCTGTCAGCTTTTCCTGCGTCATGAGATATGCTGAGGCAATCTTACGAATCCACAAAGGCAGGTCTGGAAGAAGGTGTTCCACATGTTGCACCAGATGTAGAAGTCGAGTTTCCAAAGCGGGGTGGGTCGGGCGCGTACACCAGTGAGGGGAGCGTTTGGTGTCTTTTTGAGAGGCAGTGGGAGGCGAGGATCAGATTCGTCGGCTTCGCCTGCTTCAACGGAGGCAGGGGAGGAGGCTGTGTCGGTGGCAGCTAGTTTGGTGCCGTTGGTGTCATTGTTCCTGGCGTTGTACTCAGCTAAGCTGAGTGTGCTCAAGGTGTCCGAGCCAGGCAGACGGACCCATCCGCTGTAGTAGCCGGCAAGTTTCCGAAGTCCGTAGAGCTTCTTTGCCTGACCTGCCTTCTTCTCGGAAAACAGGCGCCATTTGAGGAGATAGTACATGTCCCGTACTCGCCATGGTAGCAAACCGAAACCTGTGACGCAGAACAGGGCGTTGAGGATTTGAGAATCGATTTCTATCCAGATTCGCCTGGGGCTATCGATGTGGTTGCAATCGCGGACGTATTCTCCATTTCCTACCGGAGCCCAGCACATTTCTGGTGCAGCGCCGCATAGAAGGAGGAATAACATCCCACCCCATGCCACAACGTTGAGACAGTATAGCGTTACGAGAAAGCCGAAGGGCTTGATGGCCCATTTGCCGAAAGCCTTGAGGCCAATCGCCCATGACTTGGTCCAAGGTAACTTCGGTGGCGGCTGCCAGCCCGAGCTGTACACTCTCTGATCGCGAGTGGCGATAGGTGTTGCGTGCTCTCCCTCCGTTCTACTATGGACGGGAGACAGCGAGCCTTTGAACGAAGGCTCCTCTGGTTCTTCGACCGTGCCGTCATTCGTCAGTGGAGGGAACGGTTGGGTAACGTTGTTGTCATCTCTGCTACGCTCCTGGTGTTCGTCCACAGATGCCACTTGAGGGACGCCAGCGCCAGCGAGACTTCGAAGTCTGGGTATTTTCCCGCTGCTACCACTGCTTGCCCGACGCATTCTGCCCTCGTTCGCCTCTTGCTGTCCGTCTTGTGTCCAGCCGTTGTTGGAGAAGGAGCCTTGTCTGATATCTCCAAGAGTCGGTGCTTTAGCCGTCGACTGCGCGGCCGCCGCCCAGGCCCCAAGAGGTACATCGGCGTCCATGGCATCTTTGGCTAATTGTTTGACGCTGCCAGAGAGGGTAGATGTGCTGCGAACGCTGGAAAAGGTGCTGGATCGTTGAGGAGATCGTACGGCGAGCGGCGAAGGAGCCGGACGGGATTCAGAAGACATGCCGGTTGCTGCCTTCGAGCGCAGCTGCGCTGTAGTATGCAGGTGTATTGATCAGTACTGACAATCGGCCTCGACAATAATTGACAAGGGAGAGAGGAAGAAACAGAAGCTAGAGAAGCTAATGCCCAGGTGTGTGTGTCGTCTGAGAAGTGCCCTACCTCGGACTCATGCTAAAGTAAACACGAGAGCCCCGACCTTCCAAAGGGGATTACACCTACAATCTGCAGGCAAGCAGCACCAACTCCATGGCCAACGTCAGATTGCGCCTGCATTTTGCTCGCGGACAGCCGCCAAAAAGCATGGCCACTGCCTTGGCGAGAATCGTTTGTGCCGCGAGCGCGCGTCTCTCTGCTTGAATGTCTTGGTTTTGGCGGGTGGTGAGTGCCAATCATTGCCCAAGCCTCTGACGCTGCCCAGATGAAGTAGATGAGGTGGCACGCGTGGCGGAGGCGGACGAAAAAGAGATCTCAGAGATCACAATCAAGGGTCCCTTGGTCACCGCTAGAGGTTCGCTCCGCAGTCCGAAAAGCTGTCTTGTGAGAAGATGAAGTGGGACGCGTCTGGTATGTGTAAAGCATGAAATGTCCCAATTGATATTTACCCGGAGAGTGGCCGTTGGGCCTATCTTTCCCGAATCCCCATCTGTGCATGTATCATACATAGGATTCTACTAACTATACCTTAATCTAGACCCCCAAAGTCTCGACCGCGCCACCAATCTCAATAAACGACCCTTGGACGCTGCCCTGCTCCTCCTCGTCAAATCTTGATCTCCACGACCACAAGACTTCGAACACCTGTCACGGTGTCGCATTTCACAACTTACAACCCCGGAGCCAGCAGTGCCTCTTCTCCCGGGATGATGGTCCCATTCAAGACCGCAGCACCATGCGCGGCCGCCACCCTTGCATACACCGGGTAATACTGACTCAAGAAAGGAAGAACCTCAACAGTACCCGGCGTATTGCGCCAGTCCCTCATGAGGTCGCAGACAATACTGAAGAGGCTAACGAGTTGCACTCCCGCCTTCGCCATACGATCGTTGGACACATCGCGGATGAACTCGGTCGTGGTGCCGGACGCCTCAACGTTGGCCCAGACGTCGTAGCCTTCTGAGCGTAGGGAGAGGGCGCAGAAGGTGGTGCCTGTTGACTTTGTGTCAGTTGGGTGTTCAAGGTAGGTGACTTTCACCCAGCCAGCAGAGCACGATGATAAACATACAGACGTCCGTCGTAATTCCAGCCAATATAACCTGCTTCTTCCCCGTCGCTTCGACTGCTTTGCGGAACTCTGGATTGTCCCAAGCATCGACCTCGCCCTGGCGTGCAATGAGCGGCGCATCCGGATACCTGGCCCAGTTCAGTTCATGTTAGCCTCTGCCCAATTGTCTGTCTGTCCAGCCACCTTCCAGTCTTACATGTCGAGGATCGCCTTGGGCAGGGGTCCGTTTGGTCCCTCTTGGGCCGAGGTCGACAGTACCACGGGCAAATCGAACAGCTTTCCAATGCTCGCATGCGCGATCAGGGCGTTGTAGTACAGCGTGGCATCAAAGTCGCGCGCCAAGCCAAATAGGCCGTCTTGCAAGTCTAGGACGATGAGCATCGAGTCGTTCTTGTCGAGGCGTAGGAATGGTACGGCTAAGGTGGGAGTCAGCAAAAGGAAGAAAGACCGGACTGTCGACAGGTCTAAAAACCTACCGTCCGCGACACAAATTCTGGCGAGGCCTGCAAAGGCGAAAACAGAAGTGAGCTTCATGTTTGACTTTTCTTGAGAATTGGCAAAGAATGGCGAAAAGATCCGAGGGTACTGTGTGTGGACTGTGTGGAACTGTGCTACTAAGCAGACTTCCATAGCAGGCAGCGCGACGTCTTTACTTTATACCTATCTGTTCTCAAGCTTCGCTCGCTGACAGTGCAGCAACATACACCCAAAAGCCTCACCCAGAGGCAAGAAGCTACAGCTCCCATAAAGATCAAGCCCATAAGCAGTGCGTGCATGCATGCATGCATATCATCTGCAGTCAGTCAGGTCTTTGTCCGCAGGCTGGCTGTTTCTTCATGCACGACCAACCAATATGCCAGCCAGCCTCTGGGTCTTCTCCCCTCCCCTCCCTAAACGTAACATCCCGATCCTTTGCACAAAAGAAGCGATCAATCGACCCCACGTATTCACTCCGAAACGCCGACGATAAGTGCAGTAATCGCATTGCAGCGTATACCAACCAACTTATCGAGCTCGAGCTCGAGCTAGGTTCGCATTACCACCCTTGGCAGAAAACGCCCCCAGGTCGGAGAGTTGAGTAGTAAATGATGACTGACGAGTAGTGAGTGGCAGAATACCAGCACCAGAGCTTACAGAAGATTGAGTCAGCAAAACAGGGCAGGCCTTGGCGGACCTGCATATGTTGCACTGCAGCGCAAGTTCTCGTATTCCCGTTCGGGAGGTCAAGATTGGTACGCTTTCGGTCCACGTGCGACCCATTGCTTTGACATGGTTAACATTTGCAATCTGATCGTGGCGTGCGTTACTGATGCATCGGTGGATACCTCGCGTGGCGTCCTGACTTCGGCAGCCCGAGATGTGAGGTCAAATGCCGAACCACAACCTCATCGTTTGTCTCCCAAGTAATTGGATGTATTCACATCTGAATGTTGCGTCGCTGCGAAGATTAGATCCATGGAAAGTTGAGTTAGTATACATAGTGATCTACAGGTCCATTAACAAAAAAAGAGGCGTAGTTCAGCATATCTATCTTATCATTTTCTTCCCCAACACAAAGCCTACCAAACGGGTATCAAACAAACCAAACCAAAGCAAACCAACAACAACACAACTGCTTTAAGAACGATCCAAAGCCCTACTTCTTCTGCGGATAGTCCTGATAACTCGGCGGCGCCGCATCACCATATCCAGTAGGGCGATACTCACCGCCCGAAGGACCATAAGCACTACCCGAACCCGAACCAGAACCAGAAGGACCGGGGATAGCACCACTAGCCTGCGCCGCTTCCATCTTCTTCTTGTCCTCTTCGGAGAAGACGCCGCCGTCGCCGCCTCCCACGACAACCTCACCTCCACCCTTGACCTTGCCGACCACCATGCCCTTGGCAACACTCTTGATGACAGCGCGGCGCGAGACGCCCGTGACATCGATGTAAACGAGGCCGACATTCTTGACGCCGCCGGCCAGTTCGGTAGCGATGGAACCCGCCTCGTCGCCGTAGCGGTGGCCGACCATCGTGCTAGCCGCTCCGCCCGAAGACGTGAGCAAGTTCTTGCCCGAGTAAGCAATACCGTCTGCGACAGTGGAGAAGGCAATCATGGAGCGGTTGAGGAGGCCCGGCTTGTATTCTTCCTGCGGCAGCGGGTTGCCCTTGACGTCGAAGCCCTTGTGTGCGCGGTCCTTCTTGTGGCCGGACATGGAAGCGGCGAAGTTCTGGGCGTAGTTGGACAGCTGGCCGACGGTCTTGGCCGAGAGCCCTGCAGCGCCTTGGGTGAAAGCGTTGATTTTGCGGACGCGGTCGTGCGTCGCAGGCTTGAATTCCATAGGCTTGTTGGTCGGCTTGGTCTTTTGTGTGAAGGTGTTGGCGCCGTTGCTCATGGCATTACCGAGGTAGCTCGAGGTCGTCACGATCAGGCGAGAGGCTGCGGCCGCGTTCTGCACGAGACCGGAGTTCTTGTAGGCCGGGTGGCGGGCCATTCGTAGGTACTCCTCGGACACGGGGCGAACGTCGACACGCTTGCCGTCGGCGGAGACTTCGACCTCGACGGGGTTCTTGGAGCCGACTTTGAGGCGCGGGTCTTCTACGATCTGAGCATCGCCGCCGAGCTCACCGACGACTGAGCCGTTGTCCTCGTCGATGAGGACGATCTCGCCATGGCCGCCCTTCTCATTACCGTAGTACTTGCCGCCTGGAGCGTAGTCGTTCGGGTTGTACCTGGAGTCTCCTGAAAATCCGCCCTTCTCGCTGGGCCTGCGAGGCAGGGGAGGCTGCGCTCGCTCCATGAAAGCGGTGCATTGCGCAAGAATTGTCTCAAAGGTATCCAAATCTTCCTGGCTGACATCGTAGCCGATGGGCGGGAACTCGATGCGTGTGAAAGCGCCTGAGTCCGGTCCCAGATCCCACCTAGGGATGAGGTATGAGTTGGGCGGCTGGTGATAGATCTGGGTGGTTGCAGGGAGTGGCAGGTCGAGCTCTGGAGGCAGATTGAGGTGGAGGTAGAAATCCTCGTCGATTGCATTTTGAGGTGCGGTTGAGGAGCCGAGTTCAGAGAAGGGCGAGTTTGTTGGGACCATTAGCAGGCTGAGAGTCTGCGGTCCCGAAGGAGTGAGGCTCTGCTCGTCGCCATCTTGGATATGGTAGGCCTTGATGCCGTTGATGGCATAGAGGAGCTTGGGATCGTGGTGGTTGGCCATGCTGAAGCTTGGAGACTGGGACGTTGCGTCTCTTGGTAGTATGGTGTTGCAACGGATTGGGCGTGAATGGGTGGGAGAATGTGAGATTGTTGAAGGAATCAAGATTAGGTAGAAGAGGATGATTAAGAGTGGCAAGCAACATGCAATACACGATGCACAGCCTCCTTCCTTGGTATGGGTACTGTATAGAGCCAAGTAGCTACTAGGAGGTATTCGACAGCAATTGCAACTTGTCGCTCGTCCCTGCTGTTGATCGACCAGAAGTGGGGTGCGACAGCGCAACGGCGACTACGTCAGTCTGTGGCTGTGCGTTTCGCCAGGCCGAGAACTTTGTGGCGTACCATTCTTTGGTGGCGCATCTTCCGTCCAATGTTCCATGCATTTCTTTGGTCAATTCCGTAGGGCAACGTGATCTGAGTACGATCGGATTCCGACGTGCGGAGGGGAGACTGAGATATTGATTTTGACTTTCAAGCCCCCATCTCCATGTACAGTACTGTATGTATGCAAAAGGCTAAATGTTTGACGTGAACGTTTCTCATTATAAAAGCCTCAGCATGGTCTCCGATTTCAGGACTGCATGCCCACAGCTCGTCTAATTAATTAGGACAGAAGAATAAATCTACAACTTGCTGACTTCCAAGACAGCCTTGCCGAAGTTCTTGCCCTCGAAAAGACCGACAAGACCCTCGCTGGCGTTGTCAATACCCTCGGTGACATCCATGGCGGCCTTGAAGGAGCCCTCGCTGAGCCACTTCTGGACCTTCTCCTGGTGCTCGCGGGCGTACCTGGGGCCCATGTTGGCGTCACCAACAATGAAACCGCGCATGGTCAGGCGCTTGGCGACGACCTGCATGAGGTTCTTGATGGGGTACTGGTTCTCGGGCTTGAGGTTGTACTGCGAGATCATACCGCAGGCGACGATGCGGCCAAAGTCGTTCATGCAGGTGATGGCGGCCTCGAGCTGCTCGCCGCCGACGTTCTCGTAGTAAATGTCGATGCCGTTGGGCGCCAGGCGCTTGAGGGCGTCGAGGGGCTTCTCCTTCTTGTAGTTGAAGCCGGCGTCGAAGTTCAGGTCCTTGGTGATGAAGTCGAGCTTCTTGTCGTCGCCGACGGAGCCGATGACAGTCAGGCCCTCGTGCTTGGCGAGCTGGCCGACGAGCTGGCCGACGGGGCCGGCGGCGGAGGAGATGAAGATGGTCTCGCCCTTCTTGGGGACACCGATATCGTAGAAGGAAGAGTAGGCGGTCAGACCGGGCATACCGAGGGGACCGAGGAAGAGCTTGGTGTCAAGGTTGTAGGGGTTCTGGATGACATTGGCAGATTCGGCGACCTCCTTGGGCAGGGCGGCGTACTCTGCGGTCGGGGTGGCGAAGAGAGAGCAGATCTGGTCGCCGGCCTTGAACTTGTCGTTGTCGCTCTTGAGGACGGTGGCGATGCCGCCGTTGGTGATGGCGCTGTTGAGCTCAAAGGCAGGAGTGTAGGACTTGATGTGGCTGGGACGCATGCGGCCACGCTGGTAAGGGTCGAAGGAGACATAGTGGACCTTGATGGTAATGCCACCCTGGGGAGGGGCCTGCTCAGGGTCGAATGTGTTGTCCTTGATGCCAATGTGCTCGCCGGGGATGATCTTCTCGGTCGGGTGAGCGAGGTATGTGAGGGTCTTGTTCTGGACCATGATGGCGGTGTCGTGTGTGTGACGTAGTGTGAGAGGGAGGGTATTGGTATTGGTATTGGTATTGGTCTAAAGGGAAGGGAAGGGTTGATGTGATGTGATTTGATTTGATTGGGTTGCAAGAGTATGTATGTGAAAGTATAGCAGAGGGATGTAGAGGACTGATATACCATTGATCTCAGAGTCGGGGCCTCGGCTGTTTAGCAAGACAGAGCTGTGCTTAGAAATGGGATTACCAAGTGTCTACGTACGGAGCAATGCACGAGTCGAGCGTGCGTGGAACGTAGAAGGTCGATTGTTTTCCATCGTGGGACCATGACCGGTGGTGGGACAGGCCAGTCGAAGCTATGTCACCAGTGAAAAGTCGTAGCTTCCATACCTCGGCCGATTTACGTGCGTGCGGAAGAGGAATATCCTCCGGGTCCACGCCATTTGTGATTATTGATACGTACGCACGCAAGAGGCATATTACAAGGATATGCAAAATGTGCAATTATGATCAAAAGTCTGACTTTTCCATGCTTCAGCTTGCATAAGCAACAGCGGGCGAGTTCTCCTTCCAGTTTTTGCCTTTCCGTGTAAGTGAAAAGGTTCCGAAGTGCTTGCGTGCAAGTGGCGTGAAGGCCGGAAGCCCGATCGCAAAGTAGAAGGTGAGAGAAGGCCTTGCCTTCCTTTTGTGAACATCCATCAGGGTCTCGACAGGTGGAGGCTCGTAGCCGCCGATCCATCTAGAGATCTCGAGAGAGAGAGACTCCAACACAGCATCCATCTTATCGATAAATGCCTTGTGAGCCACGTGGTGGTAAGTGAGGGCTTCCTCTGGACATGTCGAAGGTTGGTAGAGAGTGCATGTAACGATTGAATAGGAAATCTATTTACTCATCCAAAACGAGTCGTCGCCAATGAATACTTTGTAGTAGTACAGTAACCATTTCGTCATCCCAAGCTCCGCGCGTCCAGTCGTTGTTGAATCCAGCGACGAAGCATCCTCAATCCTTTCCACTCTTTGCTGATCCAGACAGCTCTGAACATCTCAGCTCCACCAACAATACCAGCAACACACACAAACACATCTCACCATGGACGAAAAAGCACCCCTCAACCCTCCGCCGTACACCGACAACCCAGACCCCATCACAGAGAAACCCAATGGCGCAAATGCACAACCACGAGGCCCTCGCCCACCCTTCCCTCTGGACCTTCCCGCCCTGAACATGATCCGCGGCAAACGAGTGATCCTCGCCTCCGCCTCGCCCAGAAGAAGACAATTACTCGCACAGGTGAGAGACACAATCCAAAGGAAGACCCGGACCCAAAAACTGACGTTTCAAAAAGATCGGCCTAACCGACCTCGAAATCATTCCCTCGACCGTCCCCGAAAACCAACCCCACACCCTCTCGCCCTTCGAATACGTCCTGGCCACCGCAACGACCAAAGCGCAAAACGTCTACGCCGCCACAATCGACACCCCGCACAACGAGCCCGCCCTCGTCCTCGCCGCCGACACCGTGATATCCACCCACCTCGGCCAGATCCTGGAGAAACCGCGCAGCGAGCGCGAGCACATCGCGACGCTGAAACAGCTGCGCGACGGCAACAACGGTTGGCACAAGGTGTACACGGCGGTGGTGGCGATGGCGCCGCTGGAGAGCGCCGCGGCGCCCGGGTACGCTATGGAGCATCATGTGGAAGAGACGAATGTCAAGTTCGACCAGAGCGTTACGGACGAGTTGATTGTGAGCTATGTCAAGACGAGGGAGGGCGCGGATAAGGCTGGGGGATACGGGATTCAGGGAATGGGCAGTATTCTGGTGGAGAAGATTGATGGAACTTTTGATAATGTGGTTGGGTTGCCGTTGAGGGCGACTTTGCAGGTTATCGAGGGGGTCATTGTTGAGCCGGGGCAGACGGAGGAGGTTGGGGACGTTCTTTAGGGTGTTGAAAGACGATTGAAGAGTTGAGGCTACATGTATGGACTTGGGATGGTTGAAAGATTATTGCTGGAGAGCGGCGTTGCATATAGACTACGACTCTAAGGCGTTGCAGCGCATGCTTTGCGTCGACTGCTGAGAAGACATGTCACTGCGAGAGCTACAAGAGATAGGCTCTACACTGCGCCCGACAATCGAACGTGCGATTACACTGGATGATGCGACACTTTCCCCTACATTTGCACGATACTTTTGTAGCGAGAGCGCGATTCACACGTGCTCAAGCAATGTCGTGAGGTGTTTACAGAGGCCCATGGAGCCCTTTTCTGCTCGATGCACAGATAGCAGAGAGCAATGAGCAACGTGCGATAGAAGTAGTGACAAGTGTTGGGTTGTATGCGTCGGCCGACTATCGAAGAGATGCCCAGAGAAGTTTCGGTGCCTTTATTTTGCATCGTGCAAGTAGAGAAGTAATCCATTAGCAGTATCCTGGAACTCCATCAGATGCCCGAAGGCAGGAAGCAACAACTTACCAAAAAAGAAAAGAGGATGAAGCGTCACCCTCACCAGAGTAATCAGAATCGAATGATACTCCGACGACTCCCCCTAACCATCTCTCGCGAGAGGAACAGGTCAAACAGGAGAGTCGCCCGAAATACGCTGCGTATTGCACTAAAGTGATCGTACCGCGGCCCTGTCACAGGCAAAAACGCGGCACACACGATCTTCGCACCGGCTCCCATAGCACACATCCAGACACTCGCGCGAACGCAAGGCTGGTGGGCTGTAGTTTTTCTGATGCCAAGTGCAACCATGAGGGGTATTCATGGCAGGCCCTTACGGGCAGTGGCCAGAGCTCGCGCTCGCAGAGGAGCGTGAGATGGCGTGCAAAGGTGAAGATTACTCCGAATTTCTCATTTGCCAGTGGGGTTGACGAAGCGGTGAGGCTTGTCTGTGTGTGAGCAAAGAAACGCAGCTTTGGTGAGGATGACGCTTGGGGAGAGGAAGAGAAGTCGAGAGCTTCGTTGGAAATTTGGTAGGCTCGACAGCTGTGCGGCAAGAGGCGGCGGACGGGACAGGCCGTACTTAGCGCCGGTCATTGTTAGCACCTGACGGGAGTTTCTTCGTCTGTCACATGTTTACTGCAGGCAGCTGTAGCGATTGGACATGGATGAATCATGTAAGATAAAACCGCAGACAGAAATATAGCTACTACATCACTGCAATGCATCATAGCCTACGATACACGGACGCGCCTGGAATAACGAAACACGTAAGCAAACATGGACATGCCACTTCCTGAAACGCTGCAGCGTCACCGCCTCTTGGCAGACGCATGGAGGGGCTTCAGGGTCTCTTCATCAACCAAGAACCTAAGCCGTGATCTTGAATCTTAAGCCCCTTCTACAATCCAAGCAAAGCTTCACCGCTTTTGATTCCATTCTATTGTACGCAAACGAGGTGATCAATCACACACATCATGCCAAACATGGCACTCAAACCCACCATCCTCTTCCCCATTCTCCTCGTCGCCCTCATCTTCTTTGCCCGCCCGTCCCATGCATTCGGTGCTGGCAACATCGCCTCTACGAGCAAGATCGAAGGCCAGAACTGGAGACACGGTGATATCGAAGACACGCTTCTCACTCTCCTCACTGCACGCGTCATTGGCCGTAACAAGAAGTTCAGCAAACTCGATGTCAAGCGTGTTTACTTCGGCAACTGGTTGCGTGATTACTCCCAGGCTATCGACGTTGTAAGTACCCACCAGGAGCATGGATTAGAGGTGAAAGAGGACACAAGAGATGTTGAAAATGGAAGCTAACAATCATCAAAAGGGAACGGTAAAATATGTCAGCGCAGATGCAATCAGACTTCTGCTTTGGGTCCTTGGCTTTATGAGCTTTGGCTATGGCACCGGCGAGTTCGAAGTTACAAGCGACAGGTTGGGCTGCTACCGCCCAGAAGAGCACATCGACAACCCGAAGGACTATGCGGACAACATCGATGCGAGACAATATGACAGAAGACTGCGTGGTCCGGTGGACGAGAGGGTTGAGCTGGCTATCGATGAAAGGACCGGAATGAAGAACTATATTGCTTCTGAAGACGTAGGCATCACCACCTCCTCTGGCCTCATTCGAAATCTTTTCGGTCAAGCTATTGATCTTGGCCGGAAGTACAAGCACTCCAAAGACGACAAGGACTTTTACGAGGCATTGAGATTATTGGGAACAGGCTGTCACTGCCTTGAAGACTTCTCTGCACACAGCAACTACACTGAGCTTGCCTTGATGGAGCTGGGGGAGCGTGACATCTTCCCACATGTCGGACGCCGCACCCAAATGCAGGTCCCCGGTGCCCGCAGCCCCGTATACCCCATCGTTACCGGTACTTTTGGAGGTGTCGACTTCTTGCACTCCGTCATGGGTGAGTTCAACGACAAGGCCACTCAGTCTGAGCTCGAGGAGCTTGAGGGCGCCATCAGTCACGCCAAGAACTCCGACACGTCCTTGTTGAAGGACATCCTCAACAAGGTCCCCTCTGGTGTCTTCGGTAGCAACGAGGACCAGGGCAAAAAGGCAGACGAGCTTCAGGCCAACGCCACTGCTTCCCAGATGCAGAACATGCGCATCACACCCAAGGAGCCCGAGGAGTTCACCAAACAGATTCAAGAGATCATGAAGCAGGTCTACCCTATCATCGAGTTCCATGACAACATCATGAAGGGCATCTCGTCTGCGATCGACAAAATCCCAATCCTTCCCGACATCCTCGAGCAACTTCAGGACCAGGTCAACCTGTTCGTTTTTTCCCTCCTGGCCCCATACATCATGCCGGTTATCTCTCAGGTCAAGAACGAGCTGCACACTGGCTCTAGTGAGGTCATCAAGAGCAGCCAGGACCATCAGATGGCTGTCTTCTCCAACGACAACGACACCAACCCCACTCACAGCATGCTTTCGAAGGACCACTTCTCCAACGTCCTCAACGAGCCTGCAGGCAAGGTCGCCAGCGCTGTGCTGAAGTGGGTTGTGCCCCAAATTGTGGAGTGCTGGGATGATGAGAACGTCGACATTGCCCGCACCCTGGACCGCATTGTCAACGGTGTCCTCCACCACCCTGCTCTTCGTGAGTACGGCGACGATGGTGCCCGTGACGGACGCGGTTTGATGTTCCGCGAGGTCGAGAAGTGGTGGGGTGACAAGAACGAGCGTGAGCGCGAGGGCTTGCGCCGCAGTCTCAGCAGAGAAGGTGTTCAACACTTCAAGAACCACAAGGAGGGCGTCAAGGACAAGGGTCACGGCTGCGGCAAGCCTCTGGGTCTCCCGACGAGCGAGACCTACGGATCGTCTGGCGCCACTGGCGGTAAGAGCTCGGACGCTGGCAACCTGCTTGGAGGTATTGCCAGTGCTCTTGGCAACTCTTCGCAGGGTTCCGGTGGCTCAGGAAACTACGGCGGTTCCAAAAAGCAAGATGCGATTGGTGAGAAGGTCAGCGATGCTGTAGGCGGTGGTGCGATTGGCTCCATCGTCGGCGGTTTTGCCAGCAACATCCTCGGCAACGCAGCAGCTGCCAGCAAGACTAAGGTCAACCATAGCTATGACGATGACGAGGGTAGCACCTACAAGCCAACACACCAGAGCAGCGGATACAACCAGGGAGGAAGCTCTTACAGCTCCAACCAGCAGAGCGGCGGCTACAACCAGGGCGGCTCTTACAGCTCCAACCAGCAGAGCAGTGGGCATGGCCAGGGCAGCTCCTACAACACCAGCCAGCAGAGCAGTGGATATGGACAGAGCGATTCGTACGGTTCCAACCAGCCGAGCAGCGGATACGGACAAGGCAGCTCTTACAACTCTGGCAGCTTGCAGGCTCCTCATGTACCCGGTGGCTTCTCCAGCCAAGAAGACCGCTACAGCCAGACGCAGACCTCGTCTTCACAGTACCCTTCTAGTGGCCATCGCGACGAAAACCAGCGCTACGGGCAGGAGAGCCACTCTGGCCAGACCGGTTATGGATCTCAGCAGAGCTCGGCATCTCGCTACGACCAGCCGTCCGAACGCCGCCACGAGAGCGAGGTTCTGCTGCAGAATACCGACTTCGGCGGCCGCACCAACCAATCTCACCACGGTTCGTCTCGCCGGAACGACTCCGATGATGACGACAGCAATGACTCGGACGACTACGAAAAGAAACAGCGTAAGCGCGAGAAGAAAGAGCAAAAGAGGCTGAAGAAACAGCGAGAAGAGGAGGAAGAAAGGAGGCACTCGTCTCGTCGTGATGACTACGGCAGGTCTTCCGGCCGCGATGACAACTACCCGTCCCAGCAGCCTAGCTATGGTCAAGAGCAGGGCTACGGGCGTCAGTCCGGATCTTCGCGCCATGAAGAGTCCTCCTACAGTCAGAGTAGCCGCTACGAGCAGTCCACAAGCTCAAGCTATGGAACCACCAGTCGTTACGAGCAGTCCTCTAGCTCAGAATACCCGGGTAACACCCACTCCAGCTCAGGTGGCTACGGGTTGTCGACTGCAGGCTATGGAGATGACTCGCGCATCAGCTCGGGATACCCGGGCAACACACACTCCAGCTCAGGCGGCTACGGATCAACCACGTCCGGTGGATATGGTTCTTCTTCCGGTTACGGCAACGAGTCTTCCAACACGTACGGCTCGTCTAGTCGTTCCGAGGAGTACGGCAGGAGTGGCAGGCACGGCAACAGCGAGGCAGACATGCCGGGCTCGTTTGGCGGAGACGACGACTCGTACGGCAGTGATCGTAGGAGACAACATGGTGGTGGCAACTCGGGCTATGGAAACTCGAGCTACGGAAACTCGAGCTACGGAAACTCGGGCTACGAAGGTGGCAACAGTGGCTATGGTGGAAGCAGCGGTGGTGGTTACGGTTCCAGGTATTAGAGGGCGAGGTTGATGGTTGATGGCCGATGGGAGAGTGAAGAAGGATTCACGACGTGATATGACGAAGAAAGCTGAGAGACGAGAATAAATTAATGAGTACGAAGCTGTTGAATATAAATGAAACCAAAAGTACTCGCATCTGTTTTCATTGAAAGTGAAAAGCGAATGCCTGTAAATGGATTGCACGTGAACACCTAGGTGGCACATATGGCCCTGATCTCATCGGTGAAGCATGTGATCGGCCTTGAACGTGTTTAAGCAAGTTGGAAGGACAGATACCTAAGGTTGTGAGTCCGTGAATTTTCATCCTAGTCGGATAGATGATTGTTCGATCGAGAGACTGGTATGGAAAAGGCGTTGCTCCGGGCGTCTCACTCGGCTGCACACCGCGGGAAGCGGATGAGGGCGGAAGACGTTCTGACTTCTGACTGATGGGTTTGAGAGCGAATGCACGTACTGTGCTCCATGTGGTATTACGAAACATGAGTGCATGCTTAATAAGTACTGCAAGAATAAAGGTACCTGCCGTTTCTTTCGAACGCCATCGTCGAGGCACGTACAGTAATGTCGGCCAAGATAGAGGTACACAGTCGACCTTCACAAACAGCAAAAGAAAAACATTTCAATTGCCGTCACGTCACGCATCGGAGGCGGCGTCTGGTAAGCCCATATCGTATCGTCTGGAGGTGGGGCCCAAATCAACGTGGGGAACAGGCATTGCCTAGTTCGTGCATTTCCTCGGATTACCAGAAGAGAACAGAGAGATCGGAAAATCTCAAAGTCCAAAGATACGGCGGTCGGGCAGTCATGCTGCTCAATAAGGTACATTGTAGTCAGAGGCCGGTGGCAAGTGTGCAAGTCTTGCAAAGGGCTTACTGAGGAAGATGACGGCCTTTGTCAGCGATGATGAAGACACCGAACTGCTGCCGCCGGTGTCATTCTGATGTTGAAGGAAGCTGGCCCCGCAGAGGAAACATGGCGTTTTCACGTTGCTAGGCCGAGCCTTGTGGTTGCTCTGCTCTGCTCCTTGATGCTCGTGCTGTTCTCGGTGGCATGCATACACCATACTTGCATAGCGGTGGCATCAGTACGAGGTGGTCTGTCGCGGTTGTATGTCGATGATCGGATACGTCTCTCCAACAGTCCAGGCCATATCTGCAGTCCCGGATAGCCTTGCAATGCCACTTTATTAGCCCGACAGCCAGCCAGCCCTTGTTGCATTTAGCCGCAGCAGTCACCGACGTGCACGAGCACATGCGAGATGTTGATGGAAGTGAATTCGCATAGGAATAAACATCGTTTTTATTGATAGAAATAGAAGAGTTCGATACAGGCAATGATAATAGCCGCGGACCCGGCAGGCCATCATTTGCCTGCGACTAAGGTACTGCCTGCCCCTTGCTCCGATGTCGTCTCGGCGGAACTGCTGAAAGCGCCCACTACTACTGGCCGCATCACATCCCACCAAAACATCAATCTGCCCCACCAAGCGGCCATGTGAGACGTCACTCGCTGCGCCCGAACTTTTCACCGCAGTTGTCGCTCACCTTGCCTTTACCTCCAATTCACTCACTCTCTCTCTCTGCTTGTCTCTTCTCCTCCCTCCTCTTCCACAGTTCCATCCTATACCCCCACCACAGATCCATCGAACATACCGCAAAGATGGGCTACGACAAGATTGACACCCTGGCGATTAACACCATCCGCACTCTCGCGGTATGTTTGTTGAGACCACCTCAATGGATCGGCTTCACCTTGTGCTGAAGCCCTTCCATCGACCACTGCCATCGACACGAGTGCTGACGAGAATCCCAGGTTGATGCCACCTTCGCCGCCAACTCTGGCCACCCCGGTGCGCCCATGGGCATGGCCCCGGTCGTAAGTGCCTTGCCCTCCTAGAAACACACTGCCGGCCTTCACTCGCTCACAAACCACCCACAGTCCCACGTGCTGTTCAACAAGTTCATGAAGTTCAACCCCAAGAACCCCAAGTGGCTCAACCGTGACCGCTTCGTCCTCTCCAACGGCCACGGCTGTGTCTTGCAGTACTCCCTGCTCCACCTGTTCGGCTACAAGCTCTCCCTTGACGACCTCAAGAACTTCCGCCAGGTTGACAGCATCACCCCCGGTCACCCCGAGTCCCACGACACCGAGGGTATCGAGGTCACTACCGGCCCTCTCGGCCAGGGTTTCGCCAATGCCGTTGGTCTCGCCATGGCTGAGCGCCAGACCGCTGCCACCTTCAACAAGCCCGGCTACGAGCTTGTCAACAACTACACCTACTGCTTCTTCGGTGATGGCTGCGCCATGGAGGGTGTTGCCTCCGAGGCCGCCTCCACTGCCGGTCACCTCCAGCTCGGCAACCTGATCACTTTCTACGACGACAACCACATTTCAATTGGTGAGCATATCTTAGAATTTGACAACTTGGCCACAGCTAACATTTTGCAGACGGCGACACCAAGTGCGCCTTCACTGAGGACGTCACCAAGCGCTTCGAGGCCTACGGCTGGCACGTCGTGTGGGTCAAGGACGGTGACAACGACCTTGAGGGTATTGAGAAGGCCATCAAGGAGTGCCAGGCCGTCAAGGACAAGCCCTCCATGATCAGACTCACCACCACCATTGGCTTCGGCTCTAAGCTCCAGGGCACTGGTGGTGTCCACGGCAACCCCCTCAAGGAGGACGACCGTGCTGCCGTCAAGGAGAAGTTCGGCTTCGACCCCTCCAAGAGCTTCGTCGTTCCCCAGGAGGTTTACGACATGTACCACAAGCACGCCGACGAGGGCGCCGCCGCTGAGCAGGAGTGGAACAAGCTCCTCGAGAAGTACTCTGCCGAGTACAAGACCGAGGCTGCCGACCTTAAGCGTCGCCTGAGTGGCAAGCTTCCCGATGGCTGGCAGGAGAAGCTCCCGACCTACAAGGTCTCCGACCCTGCGATTGCCTCCCGTAAGCTCTCCGAGACTGTCCTTGAGAAGATCTACGAAGTCCTTCCCGAGTTCGTTTCCGGCTCTGCCGATCTTACTGGCTCCAACAACACCCGCTGGAAGGCCGCCGTCGATTTCCAGCCTCCCAACACCGGCATCGGTGAGTGGAGCGGTCGTTACATGCGCTACGGTGTGCGCGAGCACTCCATGGCCGCCATCATGAACGGTCTTGCCGCCTACGGCACCCTCATCCCCGCCGGTGGCACTTTCCTCAACTTCGTTTCCTACGCCGCCGGTGCCGTCCGTCTCTCCTCGCTCTCCCAGCAGCGCGTCCTCTACATCGCCACCCACGACTCTATCGGTCTTGGTGAGGACGGCCCCACTCACCAGCCTATTGAGACTCTTGCTCACTTCCGTGCCCTGCCCAACATGATGGTCTGGCGCCCGGCTGACGGCAACGAGTGCTCCGCCGCTTACTACGTCGCCCTTACCTCCGAGCACACTCCCTCCATCCTGGCCCTTACCCGCCAGAACCTTCCCCAGCTCGAGGGCTCCACCATCGAGAAGGCCATCAAGGGTGGTTACGTCGCTCTTGAGGACAAGGAGGCCGATGTCACCCTCGTCTCCACTGGTTCCGAGGTCGGCATCTGTCTCGAGGCTGTCAAGACCCTCAAGGAGAAGAACCTCAAGGCTCGTGTTGTCTCCATGCCCTGCACTGAGGTCTTCGACGCCCAGTCCAAGGACTACAAGCTCTCCGTCATCCCTGACGGTATCCCCACCATGTCCGTCGAGGTCATGTCCACTCTCGGCTGGGAGAAGTATTCTCACGAGCAGTTCGGTCTCAACCGCTTCGGTGCTTCTGGCCCCTACAAGGAGGTTTACGCGGTAAGTATCAGGACATTTTTCGATACTTTTGTCATGAATACATGTACTAATCTATCTGCCTACAGAAATTCGAGTTCACCCCCGAGGGCATCGCCAAGCGCGCCGCCGCTACCGTCGACTACTGGAAGGAGGTCAAGCCCCTCCGCTCCCCTGTCAACCGCGCTTTCCAGCAGCTCATCTAAGCTTCTCGAAGCGATGTGTTAACGACGTGCGATGAGGAAATTAATTGTAACGAACGAAAAAAAAGGGAAGAATAAACCTGGACATTGAAGAACTTGTTTCTGAGGAGTGGAGATTAAGCAAGGCTAGATAAATCATCAGGCTTATATGGGAATATGAAATGTTTTTGACTCTGAATTGGATAATTGATTTTCGACTTTGGGTCTCTTGATGTTCGTGTTGGCCAATTAGTTCCGCTAGCCGGTTTACATCTCAGGTTCTACCCTCAGAGTCAGATTAGAGACTGCTCGTTGAGAGGAGAGTGGGTAGTAGAAGCATCAACCCATCATGGTGATATGACTATGATGCCAGTACCACTTCTGTGAGCAACATCGAGGATCGAGCTTGATTCATCAATCGAAGAAGGCGAAAAAAAAATTGAGCGACCGCGGTCACCTTTTCCGTGCCGCGTTGTGATGTAAGAGAAAGAAAGACCGTTTGTGGTTGAACGTCGAGTCTGTTACAACACCCAAATCCACAGAGTCAATGTTCAAAGGTCCGTCTTTCTTCCTCCTACTACTGACGTACAACTCTGTCACTCTTCTAACGATCTGGCTTCCGGGAACCTGATAACTGGGACAAAACTGGACGGGTTCGCTGATATCCTGGACCAAATGATGTGTTTTCTGAGAGTCTGGCGCCCTCTCTCCTTACAGAACGGGCTCAACCGCGCGCGTGGCGTCCAGGTGGCAGCGCTACGTTTCACCTTCCGCCGAGCGAACCCCCCCTTGTGCCTACAGTCTGCAGGTCTTTGACGGCCCTGTGGAAACCCAAAAACCATCACTACTGCCATCTCCTCCCACAGAGCAATGCGGGCCGACGTCTTTTCTGGAATCTGCCCAGTCAAAACAGAGCTTTTCTTGCCGCTCGCTTGTTCGCTTGTCTCCCTCACCAGCCGAAAGGATGCGTCTCGGCTCTGATGCCATTGGATACGCGGGCGCCACCTGACTGCTTGGTTATTCCCCTTGCAATCTCTCTCCATATGCACGCCGCAAGCCGTTTTTTGAGATCTTGCTTACACTTATTGCGGAATTGCTGAGGGCATGCATGCATCCGTGACAGCCATCGTCTCTCTTCCTTCCTTTATCACGGACTCCACCATGGGCCCATGGCGCTTCTGGTGAAATTTATGTTTCGCTGCAACGGTACCGGAACTCACGAAGGATGATCTCCAAACGCCTGGCTCATGCGTGGGAGTTTCGATTGCCGAATATCATGACGACTGTCCCCAGCAAATCGGATTTGTATTCGTCGAGACGAGGCAGCTTTCATAGCAGGACCTGCGAAAGGCGCCACCACTACTGAGATGTGGGTCAAGGTACATGAGGTATCGTACCTTTCTCCCTGTCAATGCCTGCGTGCCTGCATTGTCTGAGACTACGGAACTCATGGCTATAACTCGGTGTGGTTCATGGCGAGCTGATGAGGGCATGTGTAGGTTTGGCGGTGCCGATGTGAGTGGAACCTCTTCTTGGTGTCACGCCTGCTCTCCACTGAGTATATGTTCCTTCATTTTTGCTTCTTGTTTTTGTCGAGCTTCGGAAAAGTATTCTGTTCATCCCTTTTGGCCATCTCTTACCGTCACGGTCAGCTTCTAGCACTGGCGACCGACCACACTCATTTTCAACACTACAAGTCACTCTTTTACATTGCCGTCAGTTAACCTGCCCTGCCTTGCCGTTGACGAAGAATCATTCATCGATCACGATAAATCAACATGTCGCCAACAACCTTTGGAGCCATTCTCGCATTGGCTGGTGCTGCCAATGCTTTCTGGCGTATGCCATGCGGCGGTCGTCTGCTTCTCGAGAGGGCCGATCCCATTCTCGACCCCGGAAAGCCGGCCGGGCATGTCCACACCATCTCTGGTGGCAACGGGTTCGACTTCGAGATGGACTACGCAAAAGCAAATGCATCTACCTGCTCCTCGTGCCCGATCAAGAAGGACCTTTCCAACTACTGGACACCCAAGTTGTACTACGTTGCTGAGGATGGCACCTTTGAAGATGTGCCGCAGGCCGGCGAGGGCGAAGGCAGGACCGGTGGTATGACTGTCTACTACCAACAGCGTGGCGGACCCGACAACGATGAGCTACACGCATTCCCCGACGAATTTCGCATGGTTGCTGGCGATTCTCGCCAGCGCAACCAGACGGGTGCCGAAGCCGCTCCTGGCAAAGCGGTAAGCTTCGTTTGTCTCGATTACAGCGGCACTTCCGACCAAACCGATTCGATACCCGACAAGAACTGCCCGGACGGTCTTCGCGCCCAGATCTACTTCCCTTCCTGCTGGGATGGAGTGCACGGCGATTCCCCAGATCACAGTTCCCACATGCACTACCCGATCGGCCAACACGATAGCGGCTCTTGCCCCGACTCACACCCGGTGCACCTAATCTCGATTTTCTACGAAGTCATTTACTCCATCGACAAGTTCGCCGACCGCTGGCACGGCTCAGGCCACCCCTTCGTCTTCGCCCAAGGCGACCGCACAGGCTACGGCTTCCATGGCGACTTCGTGAACGGCTGGGACCGCGCAACTCTACAAAAAGCGGTCGACACCTGCACCGCCGACAGCGGCACGCTCGAAGACTGCCACGTCTTCGACAACGACCTCTACACCGCCGCCGAGCAGCAGGCCTGCCGCATGCCGCCCTCAATCGACGAGAAGACCACCGGCACCCTCGACGCCCTCCCGGGCTGCAACCCCGCGACCTCAGGCCCAGAGTACGCCAAGTCGCCGACCGACTGTGCCGGCGCCACCGAGGCCGTCATCGGCAAGCAAGCAACCTACTACACCGACATGACGGCCGAGAAGTGGGCTTACCAAGGCTGCGCCACAGACGACTACTTCGTCCGCACCCTGACGGGCGCCTCCACCTCCTCCGACTCCATGACGGTCAAGACCTGCGTCGCCTTCTGCGAAAGCAAAGGCTTCGCTCTCGCCGGCTTGGAGTATGCCAGGGAGTGCTACTGCGGCGACGAGTACAGCGGCGCCGACCGCGCTCCCAAGAAGGGCGTGATGGGCGCTTGCGCCGTGCCTTGCGCGGGCGCTGCGGGCGAGATTTGTGGTGCTGCGGGCGCGTTGAGTATGTATAGGAAGTGCGAGGGTGGAGAGTGCGAGAATGTTTCGTATCGCGATCCTTCACCGTCGTCGTCGGCGGCCGCGGCGGCTGGCGAGGAGAAGAGGAAGAGGCACCTTGCCAGGCACAAGCACACGAAGAGGTCTTGAGGGACTAGCTAGCCGGACTTGGAGTCTTGGGTTCGGACAGGGCGGCGGTGCGGAGCAAGGTCGGCTGGTACGATTGTTTTCGTTGGTGTAGTACTGTTGCGCGGGTTCTTTACACTGGTCTCGCTTTGTTACACATCTTGGGGAGGTTTGGCTTAGAAGTCTAGAGTCCATATGATATTACGAGAACGAAGATACCTACATATCGATTCTGAGCGTCGATTGCTTGGTGAATGCTCTACCTGTAGACTGAATTGTAGCTGGCACAAGACCACCGACGTAAACCATCATCGAAGGATTTTCTTGTCAATGTGTTTCATGAATTACTCCTGTAGTTAGAAAAGCCCATGGCAAGAAAAGACCTCAGGCAACCATCAAGAACATCCATGCCTGAGGCGTAATCAAGCCGGAATAGGTAGAAGAGAACCTCACCTCACCTCACCTCACCTCACGCTTTCAAGCTTTCGCAGCAAAGTTGCCCAATCAAAGAATAATCAGGGAGGCTGGCATTGGAAGACTACTACATTGTTCCCCATCCCCTCTATCCGACCGAGTATGAAGTTGGGTATTTGAAACAGTGAAAAGCAAAAAGGAAAGAACTCCCGTTACATACATCCGCCCCGTTCTGCCACTCGATGCGCAATCGAGCAGTCATTTTGTAAACATGTGCATTCGTGCAACAACGACACCCCGAAACGTCAGGTCATCTCATCACCCGCAGCTCGCCCGAAAAGACCGCATTGCCTACTGTGGCTCCTGTGCCTGCTGCATCGCATCAACACTCCCGTTGAAGTCAGGATAAGTGCCCATGTGCGCCTGATCAGGAACTCTCTGGAGATGTGTAAATTCCATCAGGCGGTCTTCGAGGGATTTGAGACGAGCCTCTCTCTCGGCCTCCTTCTCCTCCAGACCGCGGATTCGTTCGTCTTTCTCTCGATTATCCGCTTTGAGTCGTTGGAGTTCGATTTCGAGATCGTCGGATCCACCGCTCACGCTAGGGTCAAGACGCCTGCGTTTGGTGAGATCTGGGTAGGCGGGTGGCGCAGCGCTGAAGTCGTCCACTTCTCCTGTATCTGAAAAGCGGGATGCAGGCGTTTCCATCAAGTCGGCACCAGGCGCGGCGTCGGCGGCGATTTGTCGAAGATGCGATGTGTCTGTGGTTGAGGTGATGCCGTGGACGCGGCGGAGATGCTCGTTCAAATTCTCCTTTCGCGTGAAGCCTTTCCCAGTGTGCCGTTTGCAGTCGGGAACTGTGCATCTGAGCTGCTCCTTGGGACCGCCGTGTTTTCCGTGAACTTCGCGCTCATGTCGCAACAGGCCTCCAGAGTATGTGAAGCCCTGAAGTTTGGCACACTGAGCCTGTGGGCAACGGTATGGACGATCGTGCTTGTCCATGTGTTTGCTATAGAAAAGTCAGTCAGAATTGATACAATTGAAGATGGATATTGGCTGGACTCACCTCCATTCGCACTTCCGGTCGAAATACTGATCTGCGCACTCCGGAGCGAAGTTGCAATAGTATTTGCCATCGTGAGCTTGGGGCGGATCACCGCGCTTGATCATGCGTTGCACCTTGTGCCCTGCATCATCTCCCCCGTTTGGTGAAGTTTCATATGCCACCCCTTGGGGACTTTGTTGATCTGTGGGCACCATTTGCATATGAGGTGGTGGTCCTTGAGACATCTCCGAAAAGGAACGCTTCCTCAAATTGGGATCGGTCATGGGCGCAGGCGATATGGGCCTGCTCAGATCCGGATGGTCGCTGATGGGCGAAGCGATACCATTGCTGGGGCCGACCTGGCCAACCTGGCCGACCTGAGGCGGAACTTGAATGTCCGCCATTTCGGAGTTGTGGCGCTGAGAATAGGGAATATTATTGTCGTAGTAGACGGGTATTTCGTCGTAAGTATAGGGCGCGATGATGGATGTTGCTGAGGTGTGATGAGAGTCCTGAGGCTGCACTTGGGAATCTGGAGTATATGGCTGCTCCGTGGTGACTGTGATCGCGGGCGTCACCTGACCTTTCGAACGCGAACGCAGTGGCGAACACTGAGAATTGCCACGTGTATGCGCTGACTGCGGCACTAGAAGATGCTCCTGCGACGCGTGCTCCGGTGCTGGCCACTGCTGCTGATACACACCCGGCTGCTCGAGGTATGCGTTGTAACCCTGAGGAGGGTGAATCGGAAAATTCGCGTCCTCAGGCAGCCAAGAATCGGAGCCTCCAGCCACGGAGTGCGTGGCGGGCTGAGCAGAATAGGTGGTATTTGAGTCTGCGGGGACTAAGCCGAGAAAGGATCCTGGAGCCTGCTGGTTCTGGATGGCGTGTATGGCTGCCTCGGGGTCAGCGTCGCGAACCGATAGGCAGAAGGGGTTGCGTCGTGACTCACCATGTGCGCTGTATGGGCGCGAGGAATTGTTGTTCGCCCTGTTTCGCTGCGTGGCGGGCGGTGGCTGAGCGCTCATCATCGCTCTATCCGAAAGGTGCGAAAGATGCGATGATGTGAGCCGAGGCTGACCCGAAGAGCCAGCGCCAAGTTGCGGCGGTGGCGGGTAGGCACCAGCTTTCGGATATAGCACGCTCGCGCTCGACATCTGCATCTGCTGGTTTGCAATGTTGCACGAAGAAATGGGAACGTTGCGCTGTGGTGTGCGCTGTTGTGTGTTCCGCTGCGCGCCACTCGCGAAGACCGGATCCGAGTTCAGCTGCGCGAGCTGCAGGTATGAGATGAGAATGTTTCCTTGACGGTCGATCACGTTCCCTTCTTTGTCCAAGTAGAAAGCAGGGAACATCCAGCAGACGCCCCAGAGAACAGCGAGTGAAGGCTTAATGGCCCAGGGCCATGTCGTGGACAGCGGGTGCCGTGCGTTGGGATACTCGAAGAACCAATCTTCGCACGAGCGCTGATGGGTTCGTTGGCACTCAATGATATGGGCACGTACGAGTTCGACACAGCGATGGACGAGTTGACAGAGCAGTTGCGACTGGAGACACAGGAGGAGGTGGGTTAGATTGGCAAGGTACGCGGGCTCGCATGCGAATTCAGCCGGGCCGTCGAATGGCGATGCGAACGCGCTGGAGTCAGGTCTGACGGTGCGGTGAAGTGTGTCAAGGATATCTCTCACGTTGACGATCAGGTGTTGCAGTTCGTTGATGCTCAGACGCTTGACAACAAGGTCGGCTTTGCGCGAAAGGAACAGCTCGTCGTGTGCAGCAAGGGTTGTCAATGGCAAGGCGTTGAAGCCGGCAGCGCGATCGATGTTTGCTAGCAACCTATTGTCGTCCCCGTCAGCAAGCCTATTGTCTGGAGAGTTGACTTCATTGTCGCGGCTGTTGACTTACTTCTTGATGTCTACTTTGTCATGTGAAAGAGCCACGCCGTTTATCCCGATTGCTTTCTTCACTCCTTCCCTCGACCTGCTAGCTGTAGCACGCTTTGGCTTAGGCCTTCGACCAAGATACCGGTCAATGGCTCTGTACGCCTCGCGCTCAATGTCCCGGCAGAAGGGTGTATCGTCCGCCTTCTTCCTCGCCACAGCGTGCGATCGACGCTTGACACGCTTTCGGAGTGAATTGACCAACGAACGCACCTTCACTGCCAAGTAGAGGGATGACCTGGGCGAGGGCGACGACGACGATGACAACAATGATGTGGCAAGTGGATGGTATGAATCGGATGCTTTGACTTCCGGAAGGCCAAACGAATCCGAAGAGGTCGACATAAGGCAAGGTGGACCGCTGGGTTCTAAAGGTAGTTGGACATGGGTGATGAGATAGGGCAGTGCCATCGCGAGTGAGCAAGCCGCAAACTATGAACATTCACAGATGACGGTGGACAAGAAATTTACGGCAGTGGACATCAGTTTAAGCAGGCTGTGCACAGCTAAGATACCATCTTTGTTTGATGCCTCGCCCCAAGCTGAAGACCTCAGGCGCATCCCAACCGGTGAGCATAGCGGGCTGAGCAGTCGACTACCTAGCGAACTGGCGCTAAATCGCAGAGAGGGCGGCTCGAAGGAGAATTGAGGCATGAAGTAGTATGCATTGTGTGGCGACTTCGTGGCGTTTCAATGCACGTTGGACTGCTGCGGTCGTTGCCTTTTCGCATCACCTGGTGTCTTGGTGCAGTTGAAGCTGCGATTCTGTGGCTTGCTGCGGCTGACAATGCTCAGCCTCACCAGCTCTGCATACTGGTGAGAATGGCGATGCGGTCTTGTCGTGTCCTGTGACCTCGCCTACGGAGACGTCTGCATCCAACCAATCAATCGCCAGGTCAAAGGCGGCTCGAGCACGATGCAGCCGGACTCAGCCCTGTGAGATACCATGTTGCCAGTAGCCACAGCTACGCCTCCCAGCTCAACGGACACAGCGCAGGCGGCTGTGTTGCATGAACCATTGCTACACCTTCCATCGAGCCTGAAGACAGCACAACATTCGGAGAGAGCTGATTAACATGTAGTCTACACGGTTATGGGCCCGATCTCGACTTATTGACTAATCGTTACTCATTGGTTGGGATCCCCAACTCGACATATTTGATGCAGTCGTAGACATTACACACCCTCCTTAAGCACCGATCTCACGGTTCATATCCTTCTCGCCACCATACCCCTCCGCCTTCCTGCTCTGCACTGTATCGGCCTCGTCCTGCTGCTGCTGTTGTTGTCTGCCATAGCCCTCCTGCGCCGCGCTCCCCGAGCTCGTCGTAGTGAAACCACCAACACCCGACTCCGAGATGCCCTGACCGTATCTGATGTTCTCGGCCGTCTGTTCACCTCTCTCGGTCTTCTCCTTCGCGGCTGCTTCGGGTTGCACGTCGACGGAGGTTTGAGGTTGGCCCAGTTGGCCGCCGGACTTCTTGTGGGGGACTGTGTCGGTGTGCTCGCTCTCGTATCTGCAGGTTGGGCTGTTAAGTTCTTGCTTGGGGGTATTGGTGTGTTATTCTTGGCTTGGGTTTGCGTACTGCGTCTGCTCGCCGCCAATCTCGGTGTTCATCAGGTTGGAGGACATTGTTGTGTTTAGGTTGTTTGGTAGCGGTGATGGTGTGGGAGTTTGAATTTGTGTGAATTAGGTCTGGTGGAAGTCAAAGGTTGGGGAGATGTTGTAATTGTACTCGTTGAGGATCGCGCTGAGAAGCAAGAGCTATCAGGTGTCTGCAGCTTCCCGTTCGATTGCACTCTATTGAATCTGCATCTTGAAGAACAAGCTCCAACGGCGATGATGCAAGCGGGGGGAATTCGATTCGATCTACAGGTACCCTTGTACCCTTGTACGTCAGTCACACGCGATCGGATCTCAACACCATCATCCTTGACAAACCTGCAAAAGGTCATCTCAACAGCAGCCCCGCAATCCTTGCTCCCAAGGGACAGATCAATCGTGATAGACTACTACCAGCGGCGCCCATATCTGTCCCCGAACATCTGTCCCCTGAGAGCCTTGCCTTACAATCTTGACAAGTGTGGACACGGTTGGAAGTGCCAAATCTCATCAACTTGGGCGTTAGAACGAAAGAACCTTCTCGAGTAAAGACGATTGGAAAGAACGAGAAGACATGCATCAGTTCTGGAAACATATTTGTACACGTGTCTTAGTCACGAAGTGCACGAAGTGTTCACTCTTAAGATATCTTCCCAATTGCGTACTGACAAGAGGCAACAAAGTGCCTTCAGTCTCCCAGCCGAACGCCTCGCTAAATCTTCCACATAGGCTTTTACAATCCAGCCAGCCCTCTAGTCATCAAAGTCCAAGTCCATGTCCATGAGATGTCTTTTGAACAAGTTAGTCAGAATCTACACCAAAAGTGACCAATGATCGGACGACTCACCCTTCGTACAATCGCATAAACTTCGCCACGAAGGCTTCGAGGTGGAAGATGACTTTCTACACGTTTGGTCAGCAATTGTGCAGGTTATCTGTTAAAAATCGCTATACGTACGCTTCCATTTCTGATTCGGTGTTCGTAGAACGCACTCCACTTGACGATGTCTGACTTCAGGCTGTCGTCGATTTTGGGCATGAGCTTGAATGTGAGTGTCTGATATTGCACGTTAGCCCAGGTGTGCTCTCAAGTGCGATAGGGTCTAAAGGCGCACCTTCAAGATCGTCGTGGCGGGAATGCAGTGTGTGAGCAAGTCGTAGAGCTTTGCCCTCACTTGCAGAATCCTTGCGGGCGACCGCTCTTCGATCATGTCCTTTGCAATGACTTCGATCAATGCCTCCCAGTCTGGTGGTGGTATGGGGGTCTTTTCCGAGATTTGGTCGCTGGAAATAACATGGTCAGATTCGCAATGAGTAGGACGAACTCGCCATGTATCCTTACTTTTGAGCATGTACCGCCTCGTACATCAACAATGCCCTTCTCAAGTTTCTCCCGCACTCTTTGGCCACTCTCTCTTCCAGTCCGGAGCCGCCTTTGAAGCCTTCTTTTTCTCCCACACCTTTCAAGACGCCCTCGATCTCTTGTAAGCTCGGCGCAGCGACTCTGACCAGCAAGCATCTACTCCTGATCGGAGCGATGATGTTGCTTGTGCTGTTGGCGAGCAGGATAAGGCGCAGGTTCGGACTGTACTTTTCCATGGTGCGACGGAGGGCGGCTTGCGCATCGCGGGTGAGGTGGTCGGCTTCATTGATTACGACCACCTTGAAACGCTGCTTGGCCGCAAGGTCGACCTGTTGGGTTTGTGCGACTTCTTTAAGGAGGTCCTGGATAACGACACGGTCGTAGTTGCCGACGTCTGAGGGTGTGATCTCGAGGTGGTAGTTGGAGGACACGAGGGTGAATTCGAGCTTGCGATTGCTAGAGTACTGTGTCAGCTGCTGTTAATTGCCCCGGTGACTCGTTCGTGTCATTGTATGTGTAATCCCATCTGCATGCAGTATCTGTTGAGCGCATCATGTCCGTACTCACTCACCTCGTGGTCTGGAACACCCTCGCATCGATCTTGATCTTTTCCACGCCGGGTCCGAAAAGCGCCTTCAGTGTTGCCGAGATCCTTGTCTTTTTACCTGCGCCGGACGGTCCATAGATAAGCAAATGTGGGAAGTCACCGCTGGCAGCCTGATTCGCGAAATGCGTTAGCAATGTGAATCTACGAGGTAGACCGCGCGTATTTGCCGAGTCTTACAAGTGCTTTCAGGCGATCCGACAGTTCTGGGTGATATGAGAGCGCATCGAGGGAGCGAGGACGGTGTTTGTCTACTAGGAGAGCCATGGTGGTGTGTGTTGTGGTGCGGTGGTGCTTTTACCTAAAGTGCAATCGGTGTTCAGGTAGAGTGTCGCGTGGGAGGACGCGTTTTCGGCTTTGACGCGAGGCACTTCCGCACATACATTTGATCTCGCCGATCAGATGGACGTCACATGTAACAAGATGATCAGGTACTTAGCATTCTCTGCTTAACGGTTCGACGATCCAAGGGAAGCTGAAAAATGACTTCTATATTTCTGCTTGGAATGTACAAGAGGAACAATTTGTGTTGATTGTACCTAATCATCACTACCTAACACAACACCAACAAGTGGCCTCATGTTGGTACTTATGAGCAGGAAGAGGGGATTGAAAAGGTGCACCTTTCGCATGCAATTGATAATGACAGTTATGTGGTGCTATCGCTATGCTTTGCTCATGTTATCGCGGAAAATCAAGGGTATCTTTTACGAACAAACAGAAAAATGAACACTGTTTCAACAACAATCATAACAGGCAGCAGCGAAGTTACCGGGTGATCATATCGCGTGTGGCATCCTCGTCCGTGTCTGACCTCCCTATCGTAAGGTGATCTCATCAATTCATTCCATCATTGCATTGCTTCTTTTTCTCAGAGAACGACCGGCGTGCCTCCTTGTACCGCGGCGCCTTTGTTTTGTTGGTCACAGCAGGTGGTGTTGCAAATGGCGTGCAGTTTTTGAAGTATGGACGGCGTATCCTCTCGCCTGGCAACGTTTCTTGCACCTCGCCACCGCGATCGACCTCCGCCACCATGGGCCCGCTACTGCTACTGCTCTCCTAGTGCTGCATGCCTGCGTTCCCATGACCTTGCGGCGGAGGGTACACCCCGTTGCCGTTCGCATACGAACCCCAGCCGTCAGAGCCGCCTGAGCTTGCGCCTGCGTTCATGCTTGGTGGCCCTCCATACATGCTACGGCGGCGTTCCTCGTAATGTCGAGAGCGAGGACCAGGGTATGAAGCAGTACTCGCAGATCCGTACGGTGAATCATATGTGGATGGACCTGGCGGTGGTGGTGCTTGGCTCATTCGAGGTGGGATGGTTCTGGCTCTGCCTGTGCCCTGTTGTGTTTCGTCTTCAAAGCCGTTGTGTGTAGGAGTTTGCCCTCGCCGGCTCGGATGGTATTGCGGATTGTCGTCAGGCTGCTCCCGATCAAAGGGCCGAGGATTGTGGAGGTTGGACGCGTATTGAGCAGCAGAAATGTCGCCGACATTGACGGGATCGCTCCTGATATAGGCATTCATAGGCGGTGGCGATCTTCGGCCCTTGGAGTACCCAGCGTTTGAAGCTTGTCCAGTTGGCGGCATGCCAGGACCAGTGGAGCTACGGTGCTTCCTAGTGGGAGGTAAAGATCGCGGATCATAAGGGATGGTACTAGGAGTGTTGTGGTCGTAGTAGGTCGGTCTTGGCGCAGGGACGTGAGGATCGGTTGGTCTGGGTTGTCCAGCGGTCACTGGATCCTCGCGCATGTTGTCAGAGACAAACATCTTGCCAGTACCTTCCTTGCCGGAATAAGGTTTGCGCTCTCGCTCAATGGGTACAGACGGCACGAAGTCGCTGTCGCTATCCTCTCCGCCTCATTGAACGACGTCTGCGAGTACGGCTTTCGTTCGCGCTCTTGGAACGTAGATTGCTGCGGGGGAGCGGAAGTGGGCGGTGGAGGCATTGCATTACTGTTCCTGAGCTGCAGAAGATTGGCTTCATGTGCCATGCTTGCAATTATGCATTGCTCGGCAATCGGATTCGATTGAAGTGGCAAAAGGCGGCGGGAGAGCTCTTTTGGAAATCTCTCGGACTTGTAGTCTGCGTTCGAAATTGGCATGTTCATCACAGCCTTCGAGAGACGTTCGAATTCCAGATCAGGATGTGCTTGAATAAGACAGGTCAAGAAGACCTCGAACCCTGACGGCGTCAACCCTGGCACGTTCGGTACCTCGTGGAGTTGTGTCTGCACCAGGTGGTGTTCGCACTTGAGCCTGCGAAACATCACACTGATCGACGCAGAAACCATGCCGCCACCGAAAACAAGATGCCATGGATAGAGCTCATCTTCGATCTTGGTCTCATCGAAGAAGCGCAGCATTTTGGACGGTGTTATGACCAGACTACTCTTTGGCTCATAGTCTTCTATGATGTGGAGAGCGATTCCTCTCAAGAATTGACCCAGTCGTGCAGTGGGAATTCCTTGGTCGAACAGAGGTTGCCAGATCCTTTCCAATGTCGTCACTTCCGCATGAGGACTCGATGGGTGGGCTCGAGGTCCAGATGCCCCCGTTGGCGATCCAACAGAGTCGCGGCTGCCCCGCCGGTCTGACGGGGATGCACGACCTTCTTCGACTCGGGACAGATCTTCAGCGTCCAGCTCTTCACGAATACTTTCGCTCAATTTGGATCCGACGGCCGAAGTCCCAAATACTGGCTTGGGCGTATCTCCATCGCGGTCGTTCAGATTACCCGCATCTCCACGCTTACCAAAAGTACTTTCTCCATCAGAGAATGCAGAGACGGGCGAGGCAGAAGTGCGACTCCCCGTCTCAGGTCGTTCTCTCCCCCGTTGTGGAGAGTCGGGCGGTGTGAAACGGGGAGGCAGCGAGGCTGTACTCGAAAGTGCGGGTGACGGTGGCACTGAATGTACAGTAGGTGGCGGTGGATACTTTGCGGCCTGCGGAGCGACAGGTGTCCGCTGACCCAGAGAAGAATTGTTTTGCAGGTTGTTGATTACTGCCTCGGTGACCTGCGCGATGAAAGCCGGATCAAGTGTGTTTGCAGGGTGCGACTGATCGAAAGCTTTGTCAACAGCATCGCGGATAGGCTGAGGCTGATGGACGAATGGCCTGACTGGGGCGGTCCGTGACGGCGATGGTATCCTTGCCCATGTGTCCTCAGGCGAATGTGCTAGCGACGAGGATGGCGGTGCGGCGAATGGTTCGTGTTCGTGCAACGGCTGGACTTTGGGTTGCTGCCGTGACGCCTGGACGGGGTCAGGCGCGCGCGATGGCGAAGGCGAATTCGAATTCGAATCTTCCATGGTGCATCTAGTCGGCTTCCAGACGCAGCGAAACCACGGACTAGACTACTGCTAAACAGACGACGACAAGGAGCAGAAGGTGGCCGAGCTGTTTTGCGTTTTGCTTGCGTGTATCAGAGAGCGATGGTAGGCGGGTCCGAGCGGCGGTATGCTGGGCGTCAATCTCTGGCGGTAAATGATTCGATGTCTCAAAGGCGCGTCAGTGCTAATGCAGCGCAGCGTCGAGTGAAGTCGCGCTGCAGCGCTGATCAGATGATATGCGGTAGTGCGAATGCTGTTCGTGTGGGCGAGCTGTGGGGGAAGAGTAATATTTGGGTGGCGGGTATGTTCGAGGTATTATTATAGAGGTTGCGATGGTGGTGCGACCCGACGCAGGCAGGCTTTGGGCAGGAGACGCAGCAAGACACAACCTAAAGGCTTGAAAAAACGCGAAGACACCGGTGAAATCGAAGTAACCAGCACAAGACGCGACACGATAAAACGATAAAACGACAAGGCTCAGGCTCATGCCAGGCAGGGCCCCGTCGTCTTGCTCCTCGAGCTCGTTTAGCAAGAGTCGCCGACGTCATTTTTACAAGGATTCGCCCCGGTTGGAGTGTCGCCTCGAAATACATGGATGGAGGTTGTGACCACCGCCATCGAGATCGTACGCGAGTCCCGTTAAGATGGTCACGGTTATTGCATGACTGATGCTGTATCGATCTCACCGAACATCTGCTGCTCATCGCGTAAGATGGAAATTCGCAATGCCATCGCCAAAGCACATGCAACTTTGGAGAGATTCTGATGTCTGATGAGTTCACAGTTGGTACCGTACTACTTGCGGCAGCATCGCAATCAGGCTGAGCGCTTCATATCTCTGCCCAGCCACCCGATTACCTGCTTTGAGCCTTGAGCTGACAGGGCAACATAAGCTGTGGATATGCTGGCTTGAGGCGATGTTAGGTATCAAGGAGACATCAATCAACTGATTGTCCCTACAACCACTTTCGCACAGACGTCTAGCCATATTGTGCGTGCAAAGCCCACAACTCTGAGCTCCATGCTGTTGACGTATTTCATGCTATTGACGTAGTCAACATCGAGATTGGCATCATTGATGACAGTCTATTCTGGGGTTTGCCATGTGTGTCGGATCCGATTGTTGTTCTTCGGGAGTCCTGACAAGTGTACGGAAAGGCTCACATGGCACTCTCCAGGGATGTTGGTTGTAGTTTCAGTTGGTCCGCCCGTGGACAACATGAGCCTCTGCTTTGATAATAAAGCCGAGGTCCTTTTCTCCTCTGACCGGATACACCTTCAAAGCTGACCGGCGTGACCGGTAAGAATCAGGACCGGTCAATGCGCCCACGTTGGCGACGTTGATGGTGCAATCATCTATCAAATCGTAACCCCAGCTTGCGAGGCCTGTGAGGGCCTGCGAGGGTAGCCTTGTAAAGGCGCTGCAGTTGTTTTGGGTGTCTATATGTTCCGGATAGGGCACCAAAGCTGACACTCGGCTAATGCGTCTTGTTGGAACGTAATAAACCAATAACAGTATTGTTGTCGGCCCTGAGACACGCTGATGTTATGAAGCTGTTTCACGGTTATGATGTCTCACTGAACGACCTACTGTGAAGCTGATATCGTTTTACTGTAGATCCGTCTTGCCGTGCAGTCATACTTGTATTACCACGATGAAGACAGCAGCGTTGGTATCCGTCAGTCCGGTGATCTATTTTGTAGTCCTTTAAGGAGTTCTGTCTCTCGGAAAACCAGTCAGAGGAGTGGACAGAAACAGCTCGAGGCGGCAAAGCTGAAACGGCGGCAGGGCCAACTACGCGAGCCTTGCCCTTCCCGGCGCAGATCTCGCACTACTTTGATGCCGCTAGTGAGCATACTGACGGAAGGCTCGAGTGCAAGTGAATGTAGCTCACGAGAATACGTGAATGTTAGTGAGGAATAGCAATCGATTGGAAGGGCTGATGGCTACAACGACGACAATACCAGAGAAGATCACCACCCCCTTATACTGCAAGCTACACAGCAGCTCACCGCTCTGCCGTGCCCCCATTGCTCTCCCTGTGTCGCTGCCTTGCACCCGCGGCGACGATTGCCTCCTAGCGCGGCCGCACGACCCTGCCAGTGCGTTTCGAGTTGACCACTAAACCCCGTCTGTGTTCGCCGTCAGACATCCTCAAGCACCGTCGTCTTTCGGCCGTCGCGCGCCATAATCCTTCGCTTTTGCCGTGTCGTGCGAGTCGTGTATGTCGTCTGTGTGCGAGTGAGTGCGTGTCTGCTTCGTCTCTTCTGCTCTGCTCTGCTCCGCCTACATCCATTGCCACTGCTGTGCTGCACCGTGTGCCCGGTCGTGAGTCGTGAGCTCGTCCGCACTACGAACACTGCACGCCCGACCGACCGACCGACCGTCGACAGTTACTGGTAGCTGCTCTGATACGCACTGGGCAAAAAGAAAGACATCATTCGCCTGCAGTGCAAAACACCGCGAGAGACATCCTCCACCGAAAACGCCCTTCACCCGCAGAACAAGACACCGAGCGAGACCTCTTCATCCGCAGAACAAAAGGCAATGCCACTCTGATTCAGCCTTGTCTCACACGACCGCCCACCTTCTTTGTTCGGCTTCATCGCCATACCTTTACCGACGAACAAACAAACAGCGACGGCCCGGCTTGTCGACAGCGCCACACCACACTCTCGTTCCCTCGCGACTGTCCTCGCCTGCCATGACCTCGCTTGCTTCACGACAGCCCTATCCCGCCCCGTTGGGCTCAGCAGGCATGGCGCCCTCTACCACACACTACCGTGTACCGCCTTCAGCGGCAGCAGCTGTTGGTGGCACCAACCACAACGTCTTCACCTCGCCTACAGAGTCTGAGTTCTCCGAATCGTATCGGGATAATGCCGCGGAGTCTGTGCAGGATTGGGACGAATCTCGTGTGGGCGACTGGCTAAGAAGCATCAACTGCGGGCAGTACGTGGACGTCTTCAGGAAAAATCACATCAACGGCGAGAACTTGATGGATATGGACCAGCAGATGCTGAAGGAAATGGGGATCAAAAAGATTGGAGACCGCGTGAGGATCGGCGCGCAAGCAAAGGTGTTTAGGAATAATGTATACAAGAGGACAAGCAAGAAGACGATAAACAGGGTAAGGTGTACTTGCGAGCACTACATGGTTGTTGTACTGACTTCTTCCAGCACTCGCTAGCTACCCTCGACGGCAACTCCCAGCTCACACCCCCTTCGTCTGCCTCGCCGCGGCCGCTACACTCATCCCGCCAGCCGGCAATGACACTCGCAGACAAGCGCATGTCTCGTCAGGTCCTAACCCAAGACGCGTCAAATTATGGCCCACACCTCGCCGCAAAAGCAATGTCGCGGCCATCCTCACCACTCATAGATCAGGAAAACGCACGTCCTCGAATGCAGCGGAACCAAGTCCCGGCTCCCATGAACACATTAAGCAAGGACCAGAACAGCAGTTACTTCAATCAGCCACCCAACAGTGCCAGCCGATATGGCAGCAGTAGGAGCACGCCCCTTGAGACACCACAAACTGCGAGGTTCCAAGGCCATGTGCAGCAGGCGCCTGCGGCCGACAATCTGAACACTACCATCGTTGCCGGCTCCCTGCCTTCACACAAGCCGCTCATCAGAGTGGTCTACGAGACTGGAAGGTCATCCGTTGTCAATATTGAGGGTTTCCGCACAGCGGAAGACATTGTCCGGATTACACTGAAGAAGGGTGCACTCAACGAAAACCACTGCAGATCGTATTGTTTCTATGTCCTTGACGGCACCGACCCGAACCCGACATTTTGCCGCAAGATCGGAGAAGCAGAGCTGGTAAAGCTCTGCAATGACCGTGTCCGAAGTGAAAGGGGAAGACTCATCTTGCGGAAGATCCATGCTGGAGAACCAGAGGGCGAGCAGCTGCGAGCAGCTGCCAGGATAGCGGAGCAGCAACTACCGTCACCACCTGCGATTGAGATACAGCAACCTCAAAAATCCAGGAGCCAGATGAAGATCGAAAAGCTGACCGGCGAGCCTTTGGCAGCCGTGAGCTACCCAATGTCCCCTGCTAGTCAGGCGGAGCGCAACAACTACTTTGATTCGCAACAAGAAGACAGTACGCTTTCTCGCAATGTCAGCACGAGCACAACCGCCTCTATCCGCGCGCGGAAGCTAAAGGACTTCTACGGTGCGCGACCACCGACCGAGTTGATCACCCAAGATCTGCAATCCTACTTCCCTGAAGTCAAGAAAGAAGAGATGGACCGCACAGTGCGCATGTCCATTCGCCGCTCAAATCGCATGAGCAAGGCCATGAGTAGATTGAGCATGGTGAGCAGCTTCAGCGTCGCCAGCGTTGCCAAAGACGCGCCGCCTTTGCCATCCATTGCCGACCAATGGCTTACTCAGGGCGGAGTCTCTAGCGTCGTCGGCGAGAAACCGAGACCTGGTGCGCGGCCACTGAGCGTCGTCAGGCTGGGCTTGCCGAGCACAACCTTCAGAGACTCGGTCGCGAGTAGCATGCTTGAGCCTTTAGATGAAGAGTCGCCTCTCGAGCCGAATAGGAGAAGCTATGTATCTTTCGGCGAAGACTCTGGCTCTGATGGCACAAGGACAAACAACATGTCCATCACCGATCCCGCAGGCAATACAATCATGCAGTCATACTTCGACGATGCGGCCAGCTCACCAGCAGCTACCGAAGGAGGTAGCTTCAACTCCCGACTCTCCCAGTACATTGCAGAGGATGGCGAAGAGGAAGATGAGGAGCTCATGCAGCATCTGGAGAAAGACAGTTGGGACGACCTGAAATACATGAAGGGTGCTATGATCGGCCAGGGTTCATTCGGCACTGTCTTCCTCGCCTTGCATGCCGTCACTGCCGAACTCATGGCAGTGAAGCAGGTCGACATGCCCTCGGATGCTGGCATCGCCCTCTCGGCAAAAAAGAACAATATGATCGAGGCTCTGAAGCACGAGATCTCCTTGCTCCGTGAGCTGCGCCACCCCAATATCGTCCAGTACCTTGGCTCAAACAGTGACGATGAGCACCTCAACATTTTCCTCGAATACGTAGCAGGTGGTTCCGTTGCTACCATGCTTGTAAACTACGGCTCCCTCCCCGAACCGCTCTGTGCCAACTTTGTTCGCCAGATCCTCCAGGGCCTTTGCTACCTGCACTCCAAAGACATCATTCACCGAGACATCAAGGGTGCCAATATCCTCGTCGACAACAAAGGTACCGTCAAGATTTCCGACTTCGGCATCTCCAAGCGAGTCGAAGCCAGTACCCTGCTCAAGGACTCTTCGACGCCACACCTCAAACGAGGCGGCCCTCGTGTCTCCCTCCAGGGATCGGTCTTCTGGATGGCTCCCGAGGTCGTGCGCCAAACTGCCTACACCAAGAAAGCCGACATCTGGTCTCTCGGCTGCCTGATCGTCGAGATGATGACCGGCAGCCACCCACACCCGAACTGCACCCAGCTGCAGGCGATCTTCAAGATCGGCGGCAGCGGTGCAGGTAGCACGACCAACGCGCGCCCAGATCTGCCGGACGGATGCAGCGCCGATGCGAAGGAGTTCCTGGAGCGCACCTTTGAGATCGAGCACGAGAAGCGGCCGACGGCCGCAGAGCTGCTGGTCAGTGCTTTCTGCAACCAAAAAGGCTGAATCGGGTCTTCAGGCTTCAACTCACTCCCCCCTGCCCGCCTTGATGCCCTAACGTGAAATCCGAAATCGACGATGCTTTGGCGCGACGCATAAAGCGTGCGTGGCACGGCTCTTTTGACGTGCTTTTTTCTTTCTTGTACGATGGCCTTTCGTGGTTTTTTTCCGCAAAGGGAAGGGAGAAGGATGCGGGGCAGAGCCGTTGAACGTGCCTTGCTTGTTGTGTCTTTCTCTTTTCACTCTGCCTTTTCTTGTTCATTTTCCCCTTTCTTCTCTTTTTCGATTAATTCTCTACACAACGATGGATGGGATGGGATATGGGATGAGAGGGCGGTGGATATGGCTAGACACAGCACCATATATAGCTAGCTGCCGTGGCTACTCTGTGCGCCGCCGCAGAGGTGCTTTTAGAATGCTACGATGGTCTCACTTCAAGACAACCGAGCTCTTTGTTTCTTCCCTTGCTTCCACTGGCCGAGAACACGCGCCGAGGACCTCCTCTCTGTTGTTCCGGTCTCTCGTCCATTTGCCTCATTGTCGACCTAACATCCCTCGCAGTCCATGGGCTCGAACCATATCCGTCGGTTGAAGTCGCAGGACACTTGCATGCCCAACACACCCCACTGGTATCTTCAAATCTTTGTCACATTTCGCGGCGTCACGGAGAGGCATCTCCCTAGCCTCTTGGCACTCCAAACCCCAATCATGTTGGTTCCATTCGGTAGAGTTTAGAGAAAGGCGCAGTAGCAGTCTGATTGCGACAACTATGTTGAACTTCCAAACCGCTCCTAGCAAGAAGATAGTTTGGTACAGCCCAACCGCGGCCCCCCCTGATACATACATACACACAGGAAGCCCACGCATCTGGAACTCTGTTGGTAACAAGGCGCCCGCCCAACACAAGATGGTCGAATATGAAACAGGTGGAAGCATAAAAAAATTGAAGCCAGCGTTCCCCTCCAGCGACACTTCAACACACGAACCCGGCAGCACCCCTTACCGCCCATAATGGCGCAACTCCAGCCACCTCAGACCGGGAAAGACAAGACCCGCCCATGCGAAACCGACGTAATTGCCCATATCACCCCCATACGCGCCGACCTGCGCCGCTATCGGCCCGATGTACCAAACCTGCGCCATGCAAAGGATAGAGCCCGCCCAGCCGACGAGAAAAGCGGCAAAAGCAGCGAGGCCGACGGGCAGCTTGCGGTGGTCGTCCCACGCGTCCCAGTTCCAGCCGAGGCCGCGCCATTTACGAAAGATCAGGTGTTCTTCCAGGATGATGGCGACCCAGATCGAGACCCAGTAGCCCATGAGCGCGAGGAAGTTTGTGAAGATTTCGGCCAGGTTGGCGCGGCCGGCGATGGCGCAGACGGTGAAGATGATGACGCCCACGCTGTTCCAGATCACGCGCGGGATCCGCTCGAATCTCGTCGCAAGGATCTGGAAGTCTACGCCCGCCGCGTAGACGGGGAGGATGATGTTGCCTACTAGGCCTAGGGCGACTATTACGCCGCAGAAGGAGCCGAAGGCGCCTAGTGGGCGGAAGCCTTCGACGATGAGGGCGCCCTGGGAGATGTTGTAGGAGTCACTCCAGACTTGGTTGAGTGTGATGCCGGAGCCGAGACCAATGCCCACGATGAAGGCATAGGTGAACGAGGCTGCTAGCCCGACCAACGTCACGATAAAGACTTTCCGACGCGGGGCGTACTCGGGATAGTACACGAACAAGTCTGCAGCGCCTCCACTGTACGTGATGGCAGCCGCCAAACATAGACTGAAGAAGCTGAGTCGGTTGCCTTTGATTGTGAGCAAGTCCTCGCCTTCGGCGGGGTTGGTCGCGAGATCGAATTTGGGCCCTGCGACGCCCGCAAGGATCGACACCACGATTATTTGGGGGAGCCAGGCGTATCTTTCGTAGAGATGGAACACAGTGTAACCGAAGGTCGTGATTACCCATGTGATGATAGCCACGATGACGATGCCGACGACAACACTCAAGTTGTCGTCTCCACTCACTGCGCTGATGATCTGGCCAGCGATGACTGCGTCAAGGAGCGAGTATCCCAGAAGAACGATGATGTTGAGTACCACCACTATCTTCGCTGGGTACCAACCCATTGAGTACCTGGCGAAGACCATGGTCCTGTTGCCAGATCGTGGTCCGAAGGTGGCGACATAGGCGACTGGCAAGCATCCGACAAGCATGCCGAAGACCGCGCACAGGCTAGCTTCAAGGAAGCTGAGATGGAAAACAGCTGGACCGAGCATGCCAAGCGTGATGTTGTTCGCGGCCAGGTTGACACTGAACCATAGAATCCCAATCTGACCGAAACCGAGCTGTGACAGGTTGTGTCGGTCCTCTGGCATTACACGCTGGATGCCTCTCGCTTCCATGTTGTACCGGATCAATGTCCTCTCGAAAGACTTGACATATCTCATCGCCCCACGTCCATGATCGGCTTCCAAATCTGTGGTGTTGCTTCGGGAAGTCACTGGCGCAAGATTCGGTCCGATCTTCTCGGCATCTTGCACCCTTTGGCGGTGGGAGCTGTTATAAGCTGCAGCCTCATCAGCGGCCCCTCGGTCTTCCATTGCAATAACCTGCTATCGTCAATATCGGATCTTTCGGTCTAGGGAAACACTCTCAAAGCATGATTCTTTCGCTGGCGTTACCCAGAGCAAGTTCAAGGCCGTATGATCTCAGCAAGACTCCCAGTGCGGACACGACAACAAACGAGTAATGTGTCGCGGCCGCAGCTGGGAGTCGAGCACCGGCTCATGCTGTTTACGGGCTATACCTTGATCTTGACTTCCAGACGCGGCTTCGCTACTTGGATGCATTGTAGGTAGATTGGCGTACAATTGGTAGTGATAATTATACAGAGGTACGATGTGTGAAGTACGCTGCGAAATATGTTAGCATGCATGTGCATGTATGGATAAGGCACGACTTTGGCGGGCATTGTCGCATTCTTGACGCGCTGTTGCTGATGGTACCTTGGTTGTACTGCATGCGGAGGAGCACTTGCCTAGTTAGCGTGCCGTGTACTGCCTACACGATGGTAAGATAGTATATGGCAGAAGCAGAGGAAGAAGTCACGGGAGATGTAGGAAAAACTTGACAAGCGATGCCGGCATGATAAGTATTTCCAAGACCTTGGGTACTTTCCACTAGTGGACTGGACCCTGAAGGAATGGATCTATGAGTGGTGTCGTAGTGGGGTGACTCGGTCTTCCGAGGGATAGGGCAGAGAGAAAGAGGCGTATTGAGACGAGCGTGGAGGGTATAAAGATCAGGATAATTGACTATTGGAATGACCTGATCTGAGTTACATGCAGGACCTACATATAATGCATGTAGGAATAGTGCATACCAAGATCTCATGTGAAGTGGCCACCCCTAGTCTGTGGGTACGGACGCTAAAACAGTGCAAAACTGGGTTTTACAATGTTACTTCTGTTGATTCAACCGACCGCCCTTTCCGTGCAAATTAGAATGCCTCTAACAACAACGCGAACTCCTCAAGCACACGTTAGCAACGACGTTCGTGCGCATATACACAGCCTATTCTACGAGACCGGATGGTCTGGTCGTGCAATCGCCGCCCATCTACGGTATCCGCGTAGTACTGTCCGTCGCATCTTGAAAGGCGGCAAACAAGCAATGCCTCGTCCATCCGACACTTACGCCCACAGCCAGTTCACACCTGTCGAGCCCGTGGATTCCGATCCCAACAAGTCTAGTGTACGCTGCATACACTGCAAGACTTGGACAGGCGCTGGCCGATCGCTTGATCGCAAGAAGGCACATCTTTCGAGGTGTCCTCAGTACGGCGAGTGGCGTGCTGCTGGCAACGGCGAAGAGCTGCAGCCAACGCAGTCCTATGCAAAGCGAACTTCAGCTGTCTGGCAGGTCTCTGAAAGCAGCAGTCCTGGGCCTGGCGCTGGCAGCTATCAAACCGGCGCTACTGGTACTGGCAGTGTGCAAAACCAAGACGATTCATCAATCGGGTAAGCGCCTCATCGGCCTTGGCTAAATCTTCCCCGCCTGAAGCCTTTTATGGCCTTTCGCGTCTCTTCGCGTACTGACAGATTTGCAGCCAGACTGAACACGACAGCCCGGCTATACAGCATGCCTCTAGCCCTGCCATCGTGCTGACCAAAAAACCCGGTATGTCAATTATACCTTACCCTTGGCTTGGCGTCGTTCTCGATTTGCTACTAGTCCCTCTTACTAACGTCGTGTAGATCTCAAACGCGTACGCTTTTACATCGTGATCCATTCGCCGACGCGCGTGACCGACTGACAGTGATGGCAGGCTTACGAGAACTATTTCGACGACGTCAAAAAGGTATTGCATCAATCCAATTCTTAACGCAACCACATGGACCACCAGTCCCTCGACACACTTGCTAATTGCCTTGATATCAAAGACTATCACAACCCGTTGTCTCCATTGCGGGTTCGTACGCGCCAGGAATACCACTCGCCAGATCCAACACCTCCTCGAGTGCCGTGATTTCTTGAACTCGGCCGACGGCCAAGCAGCGATAGCAAACGGTGAAATCGCTATGCCTCCAAAGAAACAGCCTCAAGGCGGCATCTTGCACGGCAATGTCGCCAACCCTCATCTCAGTGGCGTCCGATGGGCTCAAGGCCCAGCTCGACCTATACGCGCTCAAGGCGGTGCACCGATAACTCCTCACCGTGTAATGCCGCCACCAGCTCCTCCACGAGCAGCTCCGTCACTCGCGAACCATCTCCTCTCCCGTGACCCCGACGGTGTCAACGCTGCGACTCAACAACCTTTCCTCTCTCACGCTGGCTGCGGAACCTTATCTAGTGCTGCCTTGACACAGTGGCTTGCCCAGGACGCTCACATTTCTCGAGGATTTGTCAGTTTCATCGGACGATTGATTGGCAAGATGCGTCTCCCAGACACGGCCATTACCATGGAAAACACGACCTTCCGCACATTTGATCTACTGATCAGCACACTCAACAATGTTCGTCGTGAGATGAGCTTTTTCGATACTACCGCGGGTAAGTACGGTCTGCAAATCGAGCCGGAACTCCCAAAGCCAGCAACAAAAGGATACGTCGACCTCTTGGCTAGTGCATCCGGTTCTGGAGCATCCTTGTTGGAAGGTCTCGTCTTGCTTTGGACCACTGAACATGTGAGCATCAAAATCTATCTTTTTCTTTCTAGCATCACGACCATCACTGACACATCGCAGTGCTATCGAGCCTCGTGGCACTACGCCAGTACTTTCACCAACACCAACACGACCACATCTAACTACTCCCTGCCCGCTTACATGACCGGTTCGCCGGCAACAGGGTCCAATCCATTTGCTCCTGACGGTTCATCGAGCAACGAAAATCACATCAACGCACTTCATCAGGCACTGATCCCCAACTGGACCTCACCAGCTTTCAGCAAGTTTGTCGACGCGTGCCGCTCAATCGTCGACGAGGTGGCCAACGCAATGACCACGGGAAATGGCCGCGAGGAGATGGTGCGGTGCGAGCAAACATTCAAGCAAGCTCTCTGGCTGTGGAAGGGCATCTGGCCGGAAACCAACGGAATGGGCGAGTCCGACGACCTTCCCAATGCGGCTCCGAGCGCAGAGGGCGGTCCGGATAGTGCTCGCCGGGACAGTTCAAAAAATGCCCCTATTGAGATCCAGGACGACGAGTCCGCCGAGCATAGCATCGGCCCCGAAAGCCACGATGGCGACGCCGCCCGGACGCCCTACGGTGGTACGGGCCTGGGAGCGGTTCACGTTGCGAACCAGTCAAGTTAGGTTGGTCGTAAAGTGTTTTCGCATTACAGTACTATTTGCAGGCATGCTGAGATACCATTCGGAGTTACTAGCATGGCGTTAGGGGCAGATGATTTCGATACATTGTATAATGAGCGTGTGCTGCAGAGATGCGAGAGTGATTCGTGTTTGTACCGTCGCTGTGGTCCTGGTCGGTGGCTTACTCTGCATCTCGTGGGTTGACGGCCAATTTAGCATTGTCATGGGGAATACCTCGATCGGAGCCCAGTCTCACGTGTGGATTTGCAGCCAGAATACCAATTGTCGCATGGTAGCATGCGCAGACTATTGTCACGCGACGTTGTTTTGAACGATGGAATATCACATGTGAGTTACCCTCGACCTGAACAAAGGACATCTTGACCAACAACGCAACGAAGAAGCCTGTCATCCTCAACAAAGAAATCCGACCTCGAGACTTTCTCAATCCGGATCACAAAGCCCATATCGGAAAATCAACCAACGACCTACACAACTGCTAGCCCATTGCTATTCGACCCAAATAATAAAAAGGAAAGGAAAGGAAAGGAAACTCTGCTCCACACTTGGAGTCGTGGCATACGCCTCGCGCACCAACTCCATTCACCAGAGCGCAGCAAAGAAAAAGGGTCACCAGCAAACATGGCCACTGACCTCAGTCCCGCCGAATACGGCACCGTCATCCGCCTCTCCCCCGAGTACCCAACCGCCCTCCGCCACCTCCGCAACTACACCCTAATCCTGACCACCGAGCCCCTGCACGTCCAGCAATACTGCCGCACCCTAACGCTGGCCCAAGGCCGCCTGCTCTACGAAGTCTGGGATGACGACCGCTACTGGCACCCGCGCTGCGTCGGCTACGTTGTGCCCTCGCACCTCGCGAACGAAGGGCGCAAAGTCTCGAGCCTGCACCGCTCCGATGAGTGGAAGGGCCTGCACCCTGTTGTTTTCACGCGGTATGAGGAGGCGTGGCAGGCGGTTGTGCGCGATTGGCCGGGTCTGCCGGTCTATGGGGCTAGGAGGGTTGTCGAGCGGTTGATGAGATTGAGGATCGGACCTGGGAGGGCGAACGTCGAAGCTGCGGTGGGGAGGTATGCGCTGAGGCATTGGAGCGCTTATCGGGCTAAGCTTGATTCTAAGGGGTTGCAGGGGTTTGATGATGGGTCGGTTGGGTGGGCCAGGGTGGAGGAGGAGGTGAGGAGGGGGGTGGCGGAGAGGGTTATGGGGGTTTTGAGGGGGTGGATGAGGAGTGAGGTTTCGTTGGTTCAGGCGAATGAGCTTTTTGAGAGGCTTGGGTTGATGAGGGTGGAACGGAAAGAGTATGGAGGTGTTTGGTTTGACTGATGGGTGATGTCTGCCTGTTAAGCCTGCACCGGGTCTTCGAAGTCCTATCTCACTTTTGGTATGTTCTCGACGGTACTACACTTACCATTCGGCAATGAAGAGTCGCTTCTATTGCACGCCTCTCAAAGGACAGGTGAACTGGGACAGATTTGGGCAGCGCTAGTGGTACTCTGTCCCGAACGATGTGGCCCATGAGAGCGCGCCTCACCTCACTCGTGGCGTCCATCGCTCCTTCCTCGTCTCATTCGCCACGCAAAGTCCGAGCTCGCCCTCCGATGACTGCGAGAGCAAACGGCGGCAAATGAAGACGACAAAACTCTGACCACGCTCTCTTCAACCCTCGAACGGACTGCTCACGACATCTACAACACCGCACGTCGCCAACCACCCACCATGAAGCTCACAGCAGTCTTGCTCTTCCTATACTTCATCCTCTCCACCACTTCAGCAAGGCACAATCTCCAACCTCCAGTCCAACCCCCAAACTAACCAACCTACCTCTACCAGGTAAAGATCCCCGTCAGCCCCGGCGCAAGCTGGTTCGGACCCGGAGTGCGCATCGCAAGCATAGTCTGCAACAGGACTGCGACACCCACAAAGATCACCCTGGCCCACGACACTCTCCAGCGTTTCTGCGACGACCACCAAGGCGTGAACATCGCCCAGGGTAACAACTTCTCCACCTACCACGACTCCGAAGCCGAAGACGGCGACAACGTGCGCTTCTTCTTCAACGTCGTCAACGAGTATGCTCCGAATGGGGTCTACTTGCCTTTGACGGCGTGTGTCGACGGCTTCACGGCTCTCACTCGCTGCTCTGTTGACTATGCTCTTGACTTGATGCTTGGTGGCCAGGCGAGTAACGACTGTCTGGGCTTCAACCTTTACGCTGAGGCTAAGGGTTCTGTTGCTGGCAAGGTGGATGACGACGATGGCGAGGACGAGGGACTTGTTGTCACGTGAATAGCTGAGAATGTAAGTGAGGTTGAGAGCGCGCGGCTGACCTGATTTGCGTCGCACTTGGCGGGACCGCAAGCGCGATAGCAAACACGCCCAGAAGCCATAACAACAGAGACGTGATTGAAAGCGGTGCGGGCGGTCTATAGTGGAGTACATAGACCCGATGCATGAATGATAAAACATGGGTGTCTTCCGTGCAGGGTCACACCCAGCTTCGACGCCCGTCATCCCGTGCCTGCGCCTGACAGCTGTCAGTTGTTCTGTGTTTTTCGCTAGAGAGATCGAGTACTACCTTTGTAGAGACTTGAGACACTTCTCGCAATTGGAACCTTGAAGTATAAGCTCTCGCTGCGACAAGTCACATCCATTGATATTGGGCAACACAGTTCTCAGCGGCAAATGTTAATAGATCGATCCGTTGAGTCTTGAGGTAACATAGTCAGTACGATCTCAGCGCTTTCAGGAAATGTGACAGATCTTTCCACAATACGCAACCATTACAGGGCACACACATGTTCCACGTCCCGCCTTACCGGCCATCGTGGTGCTCGAGCAAAGGTTCTCTGCAGGCAGGAGGCCGGCGGGGTCCAACCGTCCAGCGTGCAGAGTCTCCACTGTCTGTTTGCTTATCTGCAGGCTTGGCTGCGGTTAGGATGGTAGGGGTAGCTTCTGGAACAAAGAGACAGATCAACTTAACCCACTCGTCGGCACGACAAGTGTCTGCGGTTGAGTGCGCGAAGTGGGTGTCACCGTTTCTTTCTGCACGCGCCCGGGAGAGAGTTAAACGCCACGGTAGTAGTGACACGGGAGACTTGTCTTTCCCCGTTGACACTGATGATGACTCGGGGCAGGGAGCATTTCGGCAGGGTACTACTACTGCTGAGGGTAGGTACTCGAGCGTGGTATCTACACGTGTGGCCCCGACAGACCGCCATTCTTCGTGGATCTTGCGTGACGAGTCGTGCAGAACGCGTGTGCAGGCTTTAAATTGGCAAACACATGGCCGGCCTGATGCACGCCATGTAAGTGCGTTGCCCGAGATTGGTGGTCTCGTTGGCTTTCGAAGGGCAGGATAAGTTGTTTGTTGGTTTTGTTCCAGTAGTGGCTGCCAGACCCGTCTGTCTCTGTTGCACGTGATGGAGTGAAACCAGAAGACTGGCCTCCCTGTGGGGACAGTAGAAAGAAGCTGTGAAGGAATGGAAAGAAGGGTCGCTCCGCCGTCCCCGCTATAAAGTGTACAAGCGATATGTTGGTTTGATCAAAGGAAAACTGCCTGCCTGCCTGCCTGTGTGATACTGTACTACTGTGTCTCCAAGCCACTAGGTACTGTACTCCCATATCTCCCGCCTGCAGCCAAACACACCCCAAACCCGGCCCTTGCCCCAACACACCCCCAAACCGGCCATCCCACCCAGAAATTTTCCTTCAATATGAGTGGCACTCCCGTCTCCCACGCTCAGCACCCTCCTCACGGCCACCCCGACAACACCGCGCCCTCTACCGAGAACGTCGACAGAGCTTCCACTGCCTCGCACCCTCCCGCCACCAAGCCCGATCCCACCACTGCTCCCGACCATGGCGCCCAGGGAGGACTCGCCGCCGCCTATGCCTCCGGTCCCGCCGAACTCTCCCATCTTAAAGTAAACCTGCGCTCCGCCCTGCGCCAGTTCCCCGATTTCCCCTCGCCGGGCATCCTCTTCGAGGACATCATGCCCATCTTCGCCAACCACGCCCACTTCACCAGCCTGATGCGCGCGCTCGAGCTGCAGGTCGCAACCGCATTCAACACCACCGTGGGCGAGAAGAGCGGCATCGACGTTGTCGTCGGCCTGGAGAGCCGCGGCTTCCTCTTTGGCCCGACTCTTGCGCTCAGGCTGGGCGCGGGCTTCGTGCCGGTCAGGAAGCAGGGCAAGCTCCCCGGCAAGTGCGTGACCGAGGGTTACGAGAAGGAGTACGGAACCGACCACTTCCAGGTGCAGGAGGACGCGATCAAGCCGGGTCAGAAGGTCATCATTGTGGACGACATTATCGCTACTGGTGAGTGTTTGACTTTTTGGGAGGCTCGCCGAGCAGCTAGCTAACTTTACCTGACAGGTGGATCCGCCGCCGCCGCCGGTTCTCTCGTCCGCAAGCTCGGAGGTGACCTGGTCGGCTTCCTCTTCATGATGGAGCTTGACTTCCTTCACGGCCGCGACAAGCTCGACGCTCCCGTCCACACCCTTCTCTCCGGACAGGAGGAGAGCCTCGAGGCCTCTAAGCAGACTAACTAGAGTGCGGACTATGTCAGGCGCGTGGCGCCTTGGATGGAAGTGATCACTTTGGGATATTCATGATATAGCCGAGTCGAGATAACGCAGATGCAGATGAGACGGCAATCGGCGTGAACCGAGAAAGCCGACCTGTACATCTTGCGGTTGGAGAAAAAAAAAAGCATGAGGAATGAATTTTTAGGTTGCGGATGTGCATACGACAACAAAAAAAGGGCATTTAGTTACATACTACATTATAGACAGATGAGGTTCGAATTGATCGAGCACTTGTCTCAATTTCGCGTTCGACGTTGAGAGATCAGCAGCCAAACCAGAACATTAAAAACAACAACATTGCAATTGTCCAAACGAATTGTTCTGTCCATCCGGACGACACATGTATACCGATATTCAAACACATACCCAAACTTTGCGATGACTGCTTGATCCCAGTGATCCATCTTGGGAACCAACGCGATGTGAAGCGGCAATAGACCAGAGAAAAGAGGTACATGCTGCAATTGCTAGATACATTCTGCAAGTCGCGAACTATGTCGAATCCCAATGCTTGCCCATATTCTTTTCAAAGGAAAAAAAAAGCAAGGCCGACAAACAAGCCACCGGCAAAGAAAAGGAAATTGCATCTGAGTGCTACCGTCTACCGCTCTCTCTCCCTCTCCGTTTTCAAACGAATTGTACCTCGCGTCCCATACCTGAAGAGCGTGACACGCAAAACCTCTCCTCACACCTCCCTCACCCAGCCCGCAGGCACCACGCCCCTACCCGCCTTCCCCTCAACCTCGCACCACCCATCGCCCTGATCGGGAGACAGCAGGACCATCTTCTCGCCCTCCTGCATGGCCGTCTCGCCCTCGCCGCTCGGGTCGTAAGTGTACAGCGCTTCGACGTGGCGGACCTTTTTGGCGCCGCGGCGAGGAGCGACGGCGGGGCCTTGCTTGCGGCCGCCCGCGGTGCTGGAGTTGATGCTACCTGCGAGAGAGGTGGTGGAGACCGAGGCGGCCGTCGAGACTGGTCGGTCGTCTGAGAAGGAGGCTTTGGCGGTCATTTCTGTGTAGGAGGCGGGTACTAGACCGGCGGGGCCGGCGTTGCTGGGCTGGATCTTTAGCCATCCTGAGCCGTCTAGAATGTGGGTGTCAGTAACAGTGAGCGGTTAAGACTGTTGTGTTATGGTGCTTACCGTCAGGGTCCAGAACGGTGAACTCTTGGCCGTCGGAGACTGTTATTTCTCCTTCGCCCGTGGCCTGGTAGGCGTACAACATCTTTCCTCTCTGCTCTCCGCCGTCCGAGTCGCCAGGCCTCGCGTATGAGATAGGCGGTGGCGCCACCATGCGATGAGCGGTGCTGCCCGGCGCAGCGGCGTCCTCGCCAGGGGATCTCATCGTTGCCCCGGACATGCTCCTGTTCGCGCTCGCAGCATACCCAGACGAAAGGGTGTTCATGGAGCCCATGGTATCACTGCGTTGTAGCCCTGGCCCACTTCCACGGTTGCTACTGCTTATGCTACCCCTACTGCTTGCCATGTCTGTGCCATTGCCATTCGACGCTGGCGCAGGACTGGCTGCGGCGGCCTGAGCGTTCGACTGTCGCTCTGCTTTGATCGCTTTGCGGGCGTCTTTATCGAGCTCGCCAGGACAATCAGCCGGGACTTTGAGCTCGCACTTGACGTGGCAAGTGTATCCACAATCCTTACAACTCAGGCCCTTTGCACTCAGACCCCATATCCGATCAGCGCAGAGATCACAGTTCGTAGGGATCTTGAAGGTCTTGTTCTCGAAGGCGTGGTTCCGCATGCCTACGCTGATGTCGCCCATTGCAGAGGTGATCGTTGCAATCTCGACCTCGGCTGTTACACGTCGCTGTTCTGTCTCATGTAGCGCTTCTGAGTAGTGGAACATGGCGCGTACAACCTCAACCTCGTCGCGTTTGTCTTTGCCCTCGCGGACTTGTTGACGCACTCGCTTGACAGTTTCGAGCTCCCGTCGCTTGTTCTCGCTCTCTTTGGTTAGTGGTCCGACGGCATTCTTGCTCTTCGACAAGAGGTTCATCAGGAATGTTTTGCTTTGTTGATCAGACGCCATCGAGTCGTCGTCGAGCCAAACTGGAGATGGTTCAAAGGCGAAGTCAGGAGGATCCATCCACTGCACGGCGTTGTGACGAACGAACATCATGCTGTCCAGAACAGGGTTGTTTCGGGGGATCTCTGATTCAAGGTGCTGCACCAGTTGTAGTGATCGGGTCAAGGTTTGGTTTTCGAGCTTTGCAGCGGTACTCCAGACATTGTTCAGGGTAGTTACTCGCGATTCGGCTAAGGCTTGCAGAGACTTGGAGTCGAGTCAGCATGATATCGCGGTGCAGACTCAGGGCGGGAATCGACCTTACATCGAGTAGCTCAGGCACGTATTCGTGGTAATACCTCTCCTTCTGTTTGTTGGTGACGTTGATCGCAATCAAGTATGTGTTCTGCCTTCGTCAGCTCTGCGCTGCTGTTCTTGTCCGTGTCTAATGTACCTTGGTGTTCCGCATGTCACTGAGCTGCTGCTGGTACGCCGATTGCGCCTTCGTCTTTCCATGGTCGAAGGAACTCTCCAATTTCTTCCGCTTGTGTTCCACTTCCTGACACACGCTATCGTATTTGCCCTTTGTCTTTCTCAGGTCGGCATAGCCCCCATCCCGCTCTTTCTCGAGTTTTGCCGCATGCTCGGTATGTTGTTTCCGCAAATCCTCGTATCGAGTAGACAGGTTCTTGAGCGGCTCGGCTACACTTGTGATGATCTGCTGTCCGAATTGCTCGTGCTCGGCGGCCCGAGATTCCAGAGTCGACAGCTGTACAGTCCAGGTGGTCATGGAAGCGCTCTCCAGCGAGCCAGGCGTAACGGTGGGACTGTCTCCAACGCTCAGACTACTGCTCTTCCTGGCCTTCTTCTCGAAGTACTTCTTGGCGAGGGCGGCGAGCTTCTGGCCGTACTCCCGCTCGATAGCACTACGCTCACGGTAGAACTGCTGGATCTCGTCGAGCCATTGGATACCGCCGGTGACCCAGGCGTTGGCGTTCTTGAAGCCATCTTTCAGCTCGGCACCAAAGTTGGGCGCGATGTCGACTTCAGCCATGGTGCGCGGCGGACTCTAGTCTATCATGCCCTTCGCGTAGGACGGAAGAATGCAGGAGAGGCAATGCGGTATGGGCACGGGTGTAAGCATACGGACAGACAATAAGGTTAAGGTAGTAGGCAGGCACGTATGTACATGTACACATGCACGTGGTAGTTGATGGATGCCCGGGCGTGGGTGGCTTCCAGACGAATGTGGGGTCAATCGGGCGGTTCCAGATCAACCGCTGCAGAAACGTCCAGGAAACACCCGCATCACATATTACCCGATACGTACGAATGATGGGGTAACCCACCACCAATCCAAGAGAACCCTATATGTGCTTTACCCAATCTACGTCTGCATGTGACCTTACTTTACACCACTCATCTTCAACGAACCATCAAGTTGAAGTGACGTTCCTCGTCACAGTCATAACGATGCCTTCCCCTTCCAGCGGTCCAGTTCCGGCCTCCGGACGGCCACCGATTTCCTCATCCTCTTGGTAATAGACATCGGTGGTCGTACCGAAGCCTTTGCCGTCTTTGCCAGGCTTCTGCCCATGCGTCTTCAGGCTCTGCAGAGTTACTTCTTCTCCCCAACCACTACTGGAGCTACGCTTGTAACCCCGCCGACTCTCATTGGTGTAGCTTGGGAGGCCATCGTTTGAGGGGAGAGTACGTCCACGCGAAAGACCCCCAGAGCTCAGGAATTGCCTCGAGGCAAGCAACTCACGGAATAGAGGACGAAGGACTGCACAGCAGGCAGCTGTAATCCCGAGGCCGGTCTCACTGCAAGACCAGATGGCAATGTCAGAAGTGGCGTAGAGGAAGTCGTCTTTGTTGCCGAGCGTGTGAACGTAGGGGATGCGAACAATCGTCGCCACGGAAGCACTACAGGGTGTGGAGTCAGCGTCTGTCGAAGGGACAATTTTCGACTCAACCGCATTCATCTTCATGCTACCAGGATGAACGGTAGAACGTCCTTGGTACCCACACGATGGACTTACATGGCTCCCATTGCTAAGATGGTGATTACTGCAGCTTTTTCCTTGCGACCCATCTGCAGAGACCACACCAGGAGCACGGGCAAGATCGAGAACACCAAGTCTCCAGCGCAAGTGATGGCAGAGTAGCCGTAGGTGGCGGCGACTACGATTGAGGTGTCAAGGCATGTGCCTTCGCCACCGGTGTATCGTGTCCAGAAGTACTCTGATGGAATGCATTGGAAGACGAACAAGAAGAAAAAGAAGGCGCTGTAGATCTCCGTGACGACGAACGTTATCCAGAGAATCTTCTTATGGGTAGGCCGCACGCTCAAACGCAGGAGCATGAGAGCAATACTGGCTTTGAGTGCCATGTTTGAGAGCACATAAACCGGCTCGCACAGCCACCAGTTCTAACCTCGATTAGCTTCGATCTGAATGCAGATATGGGCCCAAACTAAGTACCTTTAATCCGATGGGAAGTTCGGTCGGCGGCTGGATATCCCAGGCATGTTGGCCAGTACCATGATGGATTCCGGTGATTGCAAAGGCAGCATGCAAGACGAACAAGACCTAATTTGCGCAAATGATGGCAGTCAGCCACAACCGATCACTTAATCAAGGACATGCTTACCCAAGACAGCGCTGCAAACCAATCATCCAACCCAAAAGCCTTCTGGATATGCACGCGAGAGTAGACACGCAGCGCGACCGTGATAGTAGTGAGGGAAAGAAACAACGAGTAAACACCCAGAATCTCAACACCGCGCCCTGCAGGCGCTATAGTCATCTTGCAATATGAACAGAACAAGCACTGTGCATGAGAGCAGTGGAGAGCATGTCTTCACAGGAGCGATAGCTGGGGTACATTATAACACCTGCGGAGTGCCGATCAAAGAACAAGCTGCCCGACATGCCCCGGACGATCGACTTCCTTCACTCTGGTCTGTACACGTGAGTATTACGAAGTACGAGTGAACATCTCGCTAGCAGCATGGCGGTTGAGTGACCGGGACCAGGGCACCCGAAAGTAGCGTGCACAGTGCGATGCTGGACTCTAGAGACGAAACGGGTACTCGGAGAGCAGCGAGACGTACAACGTCGAACTAAAAGGCAAGTCTGACAGCGCTAGCCAGAGAGTTTGGAGATTGACATGGACCATAGATCGCGGCAGTCGAGCAAGACACAGTACAGGACATCCCAAAGCAGTACAGTCCAGCACAGCAGCACAGTACCCAGGGAACGGTATCCCGTGCTTTGTCGATCACCCATTGCTGCCATTAGTTGCATTCCACGACCCCTGGGGAGCAAAGCAACAAGCCAGGGAGCGGCAAGGGTATCAATGGTTGAGTTAGGGCTCTAATGTTGCGTACCTGCTATGTAGCTCTCCAGATTATACCGACGAGGCGGAGAGGAACTGCCGCAAAGACGGTGGCTGTTGACTTTCACACTTGTAGTGAAGATCAAAAGGGCTGTGTTTAGTACCCAGGGCTGGTCCACAAGAGTAGAAGGTGATGATTAGTGATTATACTGTACAGTACAAGGTAGCGTAGCCCCTGAACAGTGAGAGCAGATGCGATCTTGGCAGTGTTAAGCACTAACAGTAGTCCCAAAATGGTGCATTTCTGCTGTATCGGTTATAGAGTTATACTGAAGTCCTAGATGCCAGGCACCAGCTGCGAAAGAGAAGCCGATCAGTCGGAGTCCGGCCCGAAAAGATGATCTCGATTCGCAATCCATCGATCTATCGTGCACGGATGCATGTCAAGCGATTGGACCTGTCACAGGTTGATCTTTCTACCTATTCAGCTCAACCTTCCCCCCGCTTCTCGCAAATACTACAGGAACAGGACAGGTTCGGTGGTTGCAACTATTGTCATTGGCGCAGAACGTTGCAATAGGACGTTCGGCTTCTTGCGACCCCCTGCCCTGCCCTACCTGCCTTCACCGGGCCGTCATTCGGCGTCCAGCTATACCGTGGATCCAATGAGGCCGTGGTAAACAGAGAGCACAGTCCAGCCCAGCACGATATGAAATACTGTAGGGTTCGCGTGCAACATGATCAATCCTTTTGCACGGCGCAAATCACCGCCCTCTCTCACGCAGGTCAATGATCTCTTCGAGCGCCTCAAACAGCATGATCCTGAATGGCTAGCGACCACCCTCAACGAGCGCTGGAATCAAATCTGCGACTCGTCCAAGCATGACAATCATAACACCGTCGACGCGCCCGCACGCCGTCCTTTGTTCGGTCGCCACAAGAGGCGGAGTCTGCACTCGATCGAACCCCTGGAAAGATCAGCCTGGCCTTACGATGTAACGATTTCAACGCTTTCCGACGACTCGATGGTCTCGGAGCATGTCAAGCTGGTCAGATCCCACGATTGGGCCTCCACCAAGCTGGGGGCGATGGAACAATGGCCAGAAGAGCTCAGGCGACATGTCAACATGTGTATGGCAGACTCAAGGCCTGCGGCAGTTTGGTGGACAGAAGACAGGATATGCATATACAACGAACAATATTCGACCATACTTGGAAAACGACATCCTGCGGTCTTTGGTAGGCCACTGGCGCAAGCATGGCCGGAGCTTCTCGCGAGCTTTTCGCAACATTTCGACCAGGTTGCTCGGTCGGGCAAGGCGGCCAGCGGAGACGATGCATTCTATATCACAGAACGCAATGGGTACAGTGAAGAGCTTTGGGCGTCATGGGCTATCATACCCGTCCAAGCATCAGACGGGGGGGACACTGGTTTCTACAACGCAGTCTTCGAGACTACGAGGCAAGTGATATCTGAGAGACGCATGTCAACACTGATGTTGCTGGGGCGTTGTACTTCTGCGGCCATAGATACACAAGACTTCTGGAAACAAGCTGTGCGAGGCTTAGAGCCAAACCACTACGACATACCATTCGTTGCGCTCTACGCTGCCGCGGTACCGGAGCAGGCCATGAACCGATCAAGTACGCTCAGTGATCAGTGGGAGGCGGCTTCTCAAACTTCCAAATCTCCCTCGGACAAATCGAGTAGCTCCTCAGATCGCCAATGGACTCTCGAGGGAATGTTGGGCTTGCCAACAAACTGCTCCGGTCTGCCCTCAAGGCTGGATGCCGAATCTGGAATGACATTGACCCCAAATTTCAACGACATCGTTGGCACGGGAAAAATCACATTGCTCACGTCCAGAAACGGTACATTCCCCAGAGGTCTTCAGGGCGTCGCCAAATCGCGCGCATTCGGAGATGACTGTACAGAGGCTGTGCTGTGTCCTGTTGGGCCCACGAATCGCGAGAACGTTCTAGGTTTCATGCTGATTGGGATCAATCCGCGTCATGCTTACGACGACGACTACAGAACTTTTATCAAGATCCTTTCCCGGCAGATGGGGACTTCGATTGCATCGGTAGTGCTAGCCGAAGAAGAAATCAAACGCTCAAAGATTGCTGCCGAGTTGGCTACTCAAGACCGAATTCGGCTTTCCCAACAGCTTGCGATGACAAAGCAAGAGGCAAAAGACACAGAGGTTCGCTTTCGTCGCATGACTGAGCTCTCCCCAATGGCAATGTTTCACTTTGACAAGCTTGGCAACGTGTTATGGGCAAACGAGAGATGGTTCGACTTGACTCAGCATCCTCGGGACTCATTCCATCCGTTGTCATGGTATAATGTCATCCACGAGGATGATCATGCACTTATGGGGTACGAACATGTGCAAATAGCGTGACAACAAGAGAAAAATGTTAACGGAATCGCAGTACGTCTGACTACGCCAACCGTTGGCCCCGCTGAACACGATGCTCATAGCTCCTTTGCAGCTAAGATCACGGCGATGTCGTAAGTGAGAACAACGAACATGTGTCTGACCTTTTGTTCGCAGATCAAGAATGGGCGAAACTCACCGCAGGCGATCCCGTCCACTTTGAACTACGACTCAAGCGGCCTTTCAACACTGACGAAACCCTCGACGGCGAATCGGTCTGTGGAGACACGGTCGTCCTAGCAGCAGCATATGCGGACAAGACTGAAGCTGGGACAGTAAAGGGTATTCTGGGATGTCTCACAGACATCAGCCGACAGAAATGGGCAGAGGGCTTCCAAGCGCGCCGAACGGACGAGGCGATCGAATTGAAACGTCAGCAGGAGAACTTCATGGACATGACGAGCCACGAAGCACGTAACCCACTATCGGCGATCACGTTGTGCGCTGAGAGCATTCTTACAACTCTCAAGGAGTTGTTGAACACCGATCAAGACATCATACATGTGGCCAAGGACACAATAGAAACGCATCACGAGGGCGCCGAGATCATCATGGCTTGCGCCCAGCACCAGAAGAGAATAATAGACGACGTGCTTACTCTTAGCAAGCTGGACTCGGGATTACTTGTGATTTGTCCGATCGAGGTGCAGCCCGTCGAAACAATCAAGCAAGCGCTCAACATGTTCAGCAGCGAGTTGATCAAATCAGACATCCGTCTCGAATACGACTTGCTGCCTAGCTATCTGGCATTGAACGTGGACTGGGTGCGCCTTGACCCTAGTCGACTGTTGCAGATTCTCATCAACCTCATCACCAACGCCATCAAATTTACTGCCAGCTCGGCTACCCGAGAAATCGTGGTTTCGGTGGGAGCCAGCATAGACCGTCCAAGCAATTTCAGCGAAGGGCTCGAATATCTGGCCGATCCCAACACCAAAGATCCACCATCGCCTCGCGCAGACAACGAGGTGTACTTGACTATCGCTGTGAAGGATACTGGACGCGGCATCACACCAGACGAGATGAAGGGTCTGTTCCAGCGCTTCCAACAGGCCAGCCCAAAGACCCATATCAAATATGGAGGCAGTGGCTTGGGGTTGTTCATATCTCGCGAGCTAGCTAGTCGACAAGGTGGTCAGATCGGTGTCGCCTCAGAATCAGGGCGCGGGTCTACTTTCGCCTTCTACGTTATGGCTCACAGATGTGGCCCACCGAAAGCAAAAAACCCGCAGCATGACGCCGCCTCAAAAGTCGACCCAGGAGCTCGCAAACGTTCCAAGGCATCCATTCTGACCGCAGCTGCTACTGCGGAAGAAGAGATGCAGAGCCATGTCACCCACGAACTAGCAGCTCGCAAAGCGGGCGAACTCGAGGATCTGGCGACCACCGAGCTTCATCTGCTCGTGGTTGAAGATAATCTCGTCAACCAAAAGGTGATGTCCAAGCAGCTTGAGCGTGCAGGCTACATTGTCGCAGTAGCAAACCACGGGTACGAGGCCCTGGAACATGTTCGCAAGTCCCGCTTCGCCGATCCCGCCAACGGCCTGCCACTACACATTGTGCTATGCGACGTGGAAATGCCTGTTCTGGATGGTTTGGGCTTCGTTCGACTGATCCGCGAGATGGAGGCCAAGGGCTCCCTCAATGCGCACATACCAGTCATCGCTGTTACCGCCAACGCCAGAGCGGAACAACAAGCTGCGGCGCTGGAAGCTGGAATGGATAGTGTTGTTACGAAGCCGTTCAGGATGCTGGAACTGTTACCGGAGCTGGAGAGAGTGAGGAAATTGCACTCTTCTTGAATGATGGCAGACGTGATACGCAGTTTCGCGTTTTCCTTGATCACTGCGCCTGGTGCGTAGGTTTGCGTGAGGTGGAGCGAGGTGGCACCACGCTGGATAAACCGAATGTACTACTCGAGGAAGAGTTTATGGCTATACGAAGACTCAACGACAATGACACGATACATAATTTTACCCCACGCCTAGTGCAAGACTTTCGAGCTGCATGCCAATGGCCAAGGGCCACTGGAGAACGGCGGTATAGGCGAGTGGGTTGGATGGTCAAACAAGCTTACTGCGGTACTCAATATTTAAGTATTGCCTCCACCCGGCCCCTTGCCATGACTCGACCACCCTAGTCAACCCAGTCTTATCTTTGTCTAACAAACGCATACTACTAATGAGCCTGCCCATGTGTGTGTAACAATCCGCTTCGACTGCACTACTATCACACCATGATGGCAGTGGCGGCGCCAGCTGAAGGTGTATACAATTGCTGACGCCGCAAGCGACAACCGAGCCATGTCCCCATGTGAGTGTCACTGAGAGTGAGACGCTGCATCTCCGAAGCGAAGCCTGTCGTTCTCCGTAATGAAACTATAACCAAAACACGTGGCCCACGGTCCATCACATCCCGTAGCTCATTCTGGGGCCCCAATCTGGGGGTCTTTATTTAGCCGCAAGCCACAATACCACCCACCTGACCAGTCGAGCCAGACAACGCTCCAAGCGTGACTATTAACCGCCTTGGTATGCCATACACAGCATACCGACCATTCGTTACCCCGCCAAAGCCAAGCGTTTGCCGCAGAAAACAAAGATGGACTTCGGGGCGTCGAGCCGGCACAAAGAATGATATAAGATGATCGGTATGCCGACCATGTCTTTAACGCAAAGGCCCCCGTTTGGCGCCGCCTCCACCCACTCGAGCTCGCCTTCGGTAAACGGACTTCAACATGGCCATTGGCTCAGGAGCAAAGAACGCCTCCGGCGCTGCAGACCCAGTGCTCACCCACGCCATCGAGCATGACAAGGTGCCATGGTACCAGAAGCCGAACCTGCGTTACCTTTACTTCATGTTGTTCCCGACATGTTAGTTGTTACCGAGCCTCGTGTGCCTCGATGTTAGACACTGACCAGCTTCTGCAGGCATGGGCATTGAAATTACTTCGGGATTCGACTCTCAAATGATCAACGCCGTACAGATTGTCGACGCATGGAAAGAATTCTTCGACTACCCGACTGGTGCTTTGCAGGGCATCATCGGATCGATGTACAGTCTCGGAGCGATTTGCTCGTTGCCGCTCGTTCCCATCATCAACGACAGACTCGGAAGGAGATGGGCTATCTTCATCGGAAGTTGCAGTAAGATCACGCTACTGATGCGTATGCAGAAAATGAACCTCACTAACAGTTTCAAGTCATGGTCGTTGGCGCAGTCATCCAGTGTGCATCCAACGGTCTTGCCATGTACCTTGTCGCCCGCTGGTTACTCGGTTTCGGCATTCCCATGTGCATCGTCGCCGGCTCCTCTCTCCTTGGTGAACTCGGCTATCCGAAGGAACGAGCCACTTTGACCTCTTTGTTCAACTCGTCCTACTTCATCGGCTCCATCCTTGCGGCCGGTATCACCTTTGGCACTCAGCAGATTAAAGGCAACTGGGGATGGCGCATCCCTTCGCTCATGCAAGCTTTGCCGTCCTTACTGCAGATTAGTCTGATCTTCTTCGTGCCGGAAAGCCCTCGCTTCTTGATCAGCCATGACAGACGTGACGAGGCGCGAGCCATTCTTGTCAAGTACCACGCCGAAGGAGACGCGGACAACCCTATCGTCATGGCCGAAATCGCACAGATCGAAGAGACCATCAGGCTTGAGTTCGAGGCATCCAAGAAATCTTGGGGTGACATGGTTCGATCTGGTAAGTCCGTCCAAGCTTGCCCCAGAAATTCTTCACTGACCACATCCCAGCTGGTATGCGCCGCCGTCTTTTGATCGGTAGCTTGCTCGGTCTATTCACCCAGTGGAGTGGTAACACGCTCATCTCGTACTACCTCGATACCATCCTCACCCAAGTCGGCTTCACCGACTCACAAGTCAAGGGAAAGCTGAACGTCGGTCTCACCTGTTGGAATCTTGTCAATGCCACGTTTCTGGCTCTTGTCGTCAGGAAGTTCAAGCGAAGAAAGATGTACCTGGCTTGCACGATCTCTCTCCTCGTAAGTCGTCCTTCATTCCCCACGAGGTTTCAAAAGAATTCCAAAACAAAAACAAAATCCAATATGCACCATGCACCATGCTTGACGTTTGAGCAGCCATTCTAACAACAGTCAGTGCGTGTATACGGGCTGGACAATTACTCAGCAACAGTTCCTCGCTCACAGGAAGACTGCTGTCGGCAACCTCGTCATCTTCTGGATGTTCGCCTACTCGCCCTGCTACAATATGGGCTACAACGCGCTCACTTACACCTTTTTGGTCGAACTTTACCCCTTCGCTACCCGCGCACGCGGCATCGCCCTCTTCCAGCTCTTCGGCCGCGGCGCCGGTTTCTTCAACACCTTTGTCAACCCGATCGGTCTGCAGAACGCCGAGTGGAAGTACCTGCTGTCTTACGTCTGCTTCCTGTGCTTCGAGATCGTCATCATCTACTTCCTGTGGCCCGAGACTTCTGGCAGGACGCTGGAGGAGCTCGCTTTCTTGTTTGAGGACAAGGATAAGGCGGAGCAGGCGGCGGCTGCGACTGACAAGCAACTCCACAGCGAGGCAGATGCGGTTGGCGAGAAGAACGAGGCTGGTGTTGTTACGATTGAGAACAGGTCTGCTGCTTGAGTAGGTGCTGGAAGTCGTTGGTAGTACTTTACGGCCTTGCGTATGTAGTGCTTTAGATCCAATTATGTCAATTTCTGCAGAAAGGAACTCTTCGATCTCATCAATCGGCTTTGTGATTTCACTGAACATAGCATGTTGCATCAGGGTTAGGGTTGGGTTGGGTTGGCGACAGTACATTAGCTCGATTTGTCTATCTATCAGGAAAAAATATATGCATTTTGTATGTATCACGCTTGAAATAATGAGCATCCAAGTTCCTGAGTGATCTAAACAATTAGTGGGCAAATATTTCGTCGAGATGAATTCAATGGCACTTTTGCGAACCGAAGAAATCTGACGCTGTCGATTTAGCGTTGTTGGAGAGTTACTAGCAAATCAACATGGGCGGGAGTTCTCGCAGATGGCCATAGGATAGAAAAAAATCGCAGAATAGGAGGAGAACATGTCGAGAATGTAAGTCGTTGTTACCAACATAGAATACACACGACCAAGGGACCATTCTATCACGTTCATCACGAGCAAATTCTAAACAACATCGGTCGAACTTTCTGTCTTCAACTCCATCCTCAAGACACCGACAACGTCAATTCGCAATTCGCACAATCCACAGCAAATCCCCAGAATACATCAGTCCATCATGTCCGCAGACGCTCTATTCGGACAAGGCATCTTCGAGGACCTGCAGCGCAAGATTGATGAGGACACCGCCGTCAAAGACGTAAGTTGTGGCGGCAATAGAACGAAAAGCCCGTAGAAGGACAAAAAGGATAGTGAACTGATATTTCAACTTGCAGGCGATCCGCGAGATTGTGCAAAACCTTGAGAAGCAGAGTAAGAACTATAGCAGCAATTGCTCAATCCGCCGCCAGTCACTCTCACAAGGCACATCCAAGCTGACTCCAATGGCAAACCAGACCGCGCCACGCACGCCACCCTCTCCAAAGCCCACTCCACGCCGTCGGCAGAGCGTACGTGAACCAGCATCCCGAAGAGGTTACCCATGCAAAGAATGGGAAAGCTAACGGAAAACATATAAATAAACAGTCCCCAAAGTCCTAACCGCAGCCCGCGAAAGCATCAACAATGAAATCGCCTCGATCCAAACACTCTCCAAGACAGCCTCGCAGTACCCCTACTACAAGTACAGCTACTCGTGGACGCGTGAGATGCAGAGCAGCGTGTCCAGCATCCTGCTGTGCGGCTACCTGGGCGGCATGGACACGGCGCGCGGCCAGCTGCTGACGCTTGAAGACGTGGCGCGCGTGCTCGGCGTGCCGGCCAATCTCAAGGACCGCGACGCCTTCCACCTCACCATCGAGGAGTACCTGCAGGCTTTGATCTCGCTGCTGGATGAGCTGGCGCGTCTGGCGAGGAACTCGGTTACGCTGGGCGATTACAGGCGGCCGATGGAGATTGCCAAGTTCATCAAGGACGTGCATGCTGGGTTCCAGATCTTGAACTTGAAGAACGATTCGCTGCGGAAGCGGAGCGATGGCGTCAAGTACAAGGTCAAGGAGGTCGAGGATGTGGTTTACGATCTCAGCTTGAGGGGTCTGTTGCCGAAGGAGTAGATTGGTTGATCGTTGATGGCAGGTGGCAAGCTTTTCCGTTTGCAATGTCTTACGGCGATGGCATGGAAGATGAAGTATCGCACGCCTCGAAGGCTGATGTACATGTAGGCACTCAACAGAAAAGTGTTCAACGTTCACGCAAGAGATGTGTGTTCATGACTTGTACATGGCGTTGGTGAAAGCTCGTAATAACACAAGATAATTCGAACAATTAAGCCCACCCACCAATTAAAAACCCAAGCTCCACAGAGTCGAGTTCTTTCTCTCTTGCTTTCTTGCTTTCCTTCCTCCGTCTCCCTCTCTCGGATTCCGGAGAAAGGGCAAAACTCCATGCAAATGCCAGGTTTTTCAAATAATACAAGCATCCGATCCTTGTCCGGAATTGTTCTTCATCACCCTCGATCAATACGTGTGATCCTTTCTTCCCCCTGTTTGTCCCGCTTGAACTCTTCTCCTTCTACTCCTTTACCTGCCAGGGAGAGTGCCCGACTGTGCCATCGCAGCGTTTTGCTCCTGGAACCTCTCGCCGAGCCTCTCGGAGCTCTTAAGGAACTTGTCGACGCAGCGCATGACGCAACCCTCCTCCTTGGTGAGCAGCGACTTGGAAGTGAAGTCGGTGACGCAGTCGGTGAAGCAGCGCTGCACGAGGTTGGAGTACATCTAGAGAGGTAAACAAGCGTGTCAGCTGTGCTCTATGGTCGCAGGGCGCGCCTCGGTATTGGTTCTGATTCGGATCGGATCGGATGGTAATACATACGTTCATGAAGTCCTTCATCTGCTTGCGCTCCATGCGGCCCTGCAGCTCGCGCTGCTCGGCGGCGTTGAGTCTGTTGCGCGATATTGTGTTAGCCAGATCCTCTGGGTCTTGTTCAAGTCCATTGAGATAATCGCCGCTCGAGCAACAAAAGTACCCCGGGTGTTTCGATGGGAGGGCTGCGTTGGTGGTGGCACGTACGAGTCCATTCCGCTCATGTTGGGTATGTGAAGATTGGTAGATTTGTAGGTTCGAGAGGGTTGCGATGTGAGGTTTGACGTTTAGATCGTGGTGTTGTTGATTAGTTTGCGCGGTAATGGAGTGCTGTAGCTCGCTCGCTGGTTCCCCGAAGTGAATCTTTGGGCTTAGCGCGAGGTGGAAGGAGCCAGGCCAATGGGAAGTCGAGCGAACTTGGTGTCCGACTTCCGCCATGCGTGCACTCACTCGTTTCCTCTACTGCATACATACATTGAGGCGTGATGCGTAAGGCATGATGTACGATCTCAAAGATCTCACGCGATGTTCTTCTACTCAACGAGCGCAGCACTCGGAATTTCGGTCGCTGCAAACATGAGGATGGCGTACGACTTCTCCAACGAGACGCTAGCACGCTAATCCAAGAGAAAGCCTCTCTATTGACAAGGCGGCAAGACGGCGACAAGCAAGACATGCCCAAGGCGTCGCAGACTTTGCTATGAGACTATTTAATACCTAACTAATCACGCATGAAGCTCGGTGCTACGAGTCTTCCAACACGGTACCCAAGTCGATTTCGGCATGGCAGACTGGTCCGACACGGCGCAATACGTGCAGCAAATGCAACGAGAAAGGCTCGCTCTCCTCTTCCATGCAGCTGCATACCATGGACATGTAGATGTATACATGTAGGTATGTACCGGCTCACGCGGCAGACCGCGTTGTGATGTCACACCCGAACAGCGTTTTACATCTTTCCTGCATGTCTGCAAGATGATGCTGACGATAAATGTAATAATAAATCGATGCGTGGTGGCTGGGTGACGGCATACCTCTCCACTTGGACGACCTCATCCTGCACACAACAAGGGGATCCGAGGATGGACCTCGCATGAGTGCTTTGCTTTGCTGTTCTTGCTGTGAGTTGTGATAATAATAACATGGGATACATGTAACTTCATGGAACCCATGTGCAGCATCTTTGGCCAGCGTAAGGCAAGGCGCGCTCGTTACATCATCCTTTGTACCTCAAATCAGGTCTCGAGGATGATGGAGAAAGGTCACGAGTTGAGCAGTAGCTTCCATCTCTCCACCCTCAAACCTTGGGCATGTGTATAATGTACCTACATACCTGACGCCGTGTTTCTGTTTCCTCCTGCTGCTGTCATGTCACTTGCTGTCGCTGTCACTGCCACTGTCACTTGTTTCGTCTGCCGCCTGTCGATGCCCTTGCTCTCAAGCGAAATCAGCCAATCCTCTCCCCCAACGCTAGCCGGAGTAATCTACAGTCTACTTCCTCCGCCCATCTGTGCATGGGCTGGACGGCCTATGCTAAGCAAATCTCTCTGGCCGAGCCGCACGACCGCTAAGTCGACATAATTGTTGTCAACTGTTCTTGTGTGCAGCGCGTTTTGTGTGTGCGCTGTGTTACCGTCTCGCCTACCTTACCCACCTACCTACCCACCTTTATTCTTATCTCACAGGAGCATACCTACAGTACCATCAACCAAAGACAGGTTATTACTCCAAGTCACCCGCAGAGCAACACTACAAGTCAAAGACTCCCTCGTGATCGGCATCTTCTGCGATCAAGGGATCGCCGACAGACCGACTGGACCCAAGCAAAGCCACCCACAGACCTCGCTTCCTCGTCCAAGCGCGCCCTCATCACCAAACAGCCTCTGGTGCCGTGCACGCCGTCTCCACGCGCTACCATCCACGCAAACGCTGCAGCTGCGACGACGCTACGTCCTCGCCGTCGCACCACTGTACAGCACCACCGCCGCCGCCGCCGCGTTCTCGTTGCCTCGCCGCATAGGTACCTCGACGTCCGGACGTCGCAACCCCCGATGCTCCAGCCCGCGACCACATAGCGCACATCGTCACCCGACACGCCCTCGGCTATGGCGACCAGCAGTCCATCGACTGCGCAAGCCATCGCTGGCGGGCCCAAACCTGCTCTGCCGAACCAGAGCGAAGCTGTCCAGTCCAAACGGGACCTGGCTAGCTGGTGGAAGCAATTCAAGAGGAGCGACAAGAAGCCGCAGGACCAGGCAGGTACGCGCACATCTTCTCTCGCCGAAAGACACGCTCGAACTTTGGACCGCTCCGCGCTCGACCAGCGTTACCGTGCACACTCATGGGCTACATCCAAATGCTAACCTGCACACAGCGACTGCACCCGGTATATTCGGAATCCCGCTGCATACCTCCATCCGTTACGCCAACGTTGCGATCTCGCTCTTCAACGACGAGGGTCAAAGCTACATCTACGGCTATGTACCCATAGTAGTTGCGAAATGCGGCGTCTTCCTCAAAGAGAAGGGTACGTGGCCACTACATACTCGCTGCGCGTCCACGCATATCCTAACATGAAACAGCCACCGATGTTGAGGGTATCTTCCGTCTTGCCGGTAGCGAGAAGCGCATCAAAGAGCTGAAGATCGCTTTTGACTCCCCTGATCGTTATGGCAAAGGTCTCGACTGGACCGGATATACCGTGCACGACGCGGCCAACATCCTGCGAAGATATTTCAACCAGCTTCCCGAGCCGATCATTCCCCTGGAATTCTATGAGCGCTTCCGTGACCCGCTGAAGAATCACCAAGCGCAAGCGGTTGGTGCAATGGATGCACAGAGCCCGACGATAGGCGACTTCCAGCCGGACGCCGCTATCCTGATATACCAGGCGTTAATTACAGAGCTCCCTCCACTCAACCGCCAACTATTGCTGTATATCCTGGACCTGCTCGCGGTGTTTGCCAGCAAGTCTGACTTGAACAAGATGACCACACCTAACCTGGCCGCTATCTTCCAGCCGGGATTGCTTTCGCACCCGCAGCATGACATGGCACCGCAGGAATACCGTTTGTCACAGGATGTACTCATCTTCCTTATCGAAAATCAGGACAGCTTCCTCATTGGTATGCCCGGCACTGCCGCAGATCACGAGACCGTCAAAGAGGTACAATCCGGTGTCCCAAGCCCTACCAAGGTTCCCGGTTCGCCTGTGACCCCAAGCAGATCTAAGACAGTTGTCAACCGTTCGAGCTCGAATGCTAGTACCACCAACGCCGAGGGCAGATGGAACAGCCTCCGGCGTAACGTGTCTGTTTCGAGCAAGCATAGTAAGAGATCCGAGGCTGGACCGACGCCAGTCACCCCAATTGTTGGCACGCCTACCACCCCGGGCGGAAGCGTACACCGCAGCAACACGGTGCCTTCTAGACGACCTGGAGGACCAGCTGGATCTGCACGCAATTTCCCTCGAGACAAGCCCTCCAGCCCTTCCACGTCGAACAGACCTTCTCCCGTTGCTTCAGCGGCTGGCAGCCAACGGCGCGAGCATTCTACGCCGAATGCACCCGCTGCAGCGGTACCTGCGTTGCCGCTGGCACCGCCTTCAATTACCTCTGCCTCTTCCAGTGAGAACACCACCCCGCTGGCCACAATTCGCAGTGAATCGTCTTCTGCACTCGCGCGTGATTTCCAGACCCCGAAGAAAGATACTACACCGTTGCTTGCGCCCTCCATTGCCGCTTCCGAGACGCCAACGGAGCGTCAGGCTGGCAGCACTCAGACAGGAGCCTCGTCCCACGGATTTCTGAACATCTTCAAACAGTCTCCGTCCTCAGACGGTGAGGGTAGAAAGCCAAACAAGCTCCAGAAGAAGCGAATCCCCGGGTCTGCGCTGTCCAGTGCACAAAGCTCGACTCACGACCTAGCAGAGGAGGTTGGCGAACAGCGTCCAGCGGCCCTACCTGGACTCCCTATGAACGTGGGAGCAAATGCAGAGCAGGTCGCGCCTCCCGATGATCAGTCCCAGTACACTACTGTACAGACGACACCAGTAAAGGCTATCCCGCACCGCACACCCACTGACGCAACTCTGAAGCCCACCATTTCACCCTCGCACTCGTTCAACAGCCACACGGATGTCACCGACCAAAGTGACGCAGACATGGTTGGCGACGACATGCCCACGCCAGGCGCTGACTCGGAGCAGAGAGAAAGGCGAAGGCACCGTTGGAGGTTCTCACGCACCCAGAACAAGCTTGATCCACCCACCTCGCCACCTCCAACAGGCGGACCGCTAGGAATGATGAGCCCGAAGGAGCAAGCCATGTCCCGCTCCACCATTGGTAGCAGCAGTGCGTCGGCTTCACAGCCACGGCGAAGTTTCCAAGAGCCCGTCCCGCTCGGCAGCTCTGCAACTGACCCCGTCACAACGCCTACACAAACTTCAGGTCAGCCTGGAGGAGCGAGTGACTCCGGCGTGTTCTCCGACAGCGAGAGGGAGAGAAAGGGTCCCATGGGTTGGATTAGAGGGAAGATCCAAGAGAGGAAAGAGCGCGATGCTGAGCGCAGGACTAGGACTCCTGAGCGAAGTCAATCATCAGCCAACGGCAGGCAAGACTTTGGCACACCGGTGCACATGGACGCCTTGACTGAGAGACCGAGAGATGCCAGCGGTTCCAGCGCTGGTAAAGAAGTGCCCGCACCGCCTTCGAGTGTACCTTCGAGTGTGCCATCGGGAGGCGCAACAGCACCTTCAGCACCTGGTGCATCTACTGCCGGTAACCCGGTACCGATGATGGCACCCCAAGAGCAGACACCGCGCGAGCAATCCCAGACTACTGCAGACCCGGCCAATGCCCCATTGGTAGAATCCCATCCGCCGACTGCGCCCCAGGACCCGGCGATGCACGACCGAGTCGATGCGGTGATGGGCGGCAAGTAGGATCTAAGGAGAGTAGGCGTGGAAAAAAGCAGAAAACTAGACACCTGTTCTTTTGTTGTTGGAGCAAAGACAAATACTATTAATATCTCTTTCCTCTTTTCTGTTTCGTATGTAAAGGGGAAGGAAAATCAGATCGAGCAACAGCTGTGGAGGGGAAAAAGAGTAGACTGGATGCGTGCGTCAGTGGCATCGACGAGAGTGTAGGCCATATAAGAGAGACAGGAATATATTCAAGATTCGTGCTGCGAAAACTGGTCTCCTTGATGAGACTACTGCTAAGTATATGTATTTGTTTGCGATGGTACTTTCCATACTTATCTGGATTTCACTCATGCTCAAACTATGGAGTGATTGTTTCGATTTCTCTTGCGTGGAAGCTTCTCGCTTTCTTTATTTGGGTGGATGATAAAACACCGACCTAACATCTCCGTCGAGGCGCGTCACTACCTCGAACCTAGCACAACCGTGTGGCTTGCTTGATGTGGGCTCGGTCGAGACGCTTTTAACCTTACTGTATGAGCCTCAACTGCTACTCGGTGATGCGAGTTCCATCTCGTAGAAACGGATTCTGGCGACGCAATTGATGAGACTGGAGAAGACAAGGTAGAACTCATGACTTGGAGAAGAAGGTTCCCATCGTGCAGCTGTAAGATGTCAGCTTCAAGTGTGTACTGTATGTAAGAAAATGTGGATCGTGGCGTAGATGCCATTCTCGCCCTTTGGCGTGGTTTGTGTTCTCCCGTGCCTGCTGGTGCTGCTGCCGTCTAGAATTGTCCTACCCGGGTTCCAAATATATCCATAGCACAGCTTCAGACGCTGGTTGGCTAGCTTGCTGGTGCACACATCAGCCCGGCTGTCTTGGCGTGTGTTTCATCGGCATCGTCTTTCCGTTAGGATTAGTTTCGCTCCCTTCCCGCGTCCGGATCTTCTGCTGGGAACTGGGATTCTTCCATGTTTTTTCTTCGCTCCTCGGCTTCTGCTTTGTGGCTTACCGTATATGAATTCTTCTGACGTCAAAGTAGGAGCGTAGATGTACACACAGACAGTTAGTTGTACTTGCAACAAGACGGGAGCACACCGTTTCTGCTCCTTTAGCTACGGACCGAGGAACACTACTCCTGTACCTATACATAATAATAGGCGAGACCTGCAAAGCTACTGCGTACCAGATGTAGCTCTGCGGGGACCTTTGCCCTGCTTTTACCTTCCTATACTGAGTAGCTACAGTAGGCAATCCGGATGATCACCAAACCATACTTGTATATACCTCTCGACTCCCACTTGCAAATACGACACGGGAAGAACTATGTTTTTGATGTGGATACATCTTGCCGCGTTGGTTCTGTGATCTTCCCCCGATGAGACTCTCTCTCCCCCCCGAGCGACACGTACATTACCTTAATTGCGCCGCGGAACGTGAATTGGATTTTTTCCTGGCACGGTCGGACGGGCATATTATCGGATTAGTTGTTGTCGACCGCTTGGCCACAGCTTCAACTTCAATCACATCCCTGCTATAGAACGTCATGTTCTAGGTCTCTGCGCACGAGCATTGTGCCCGATTGAAGATTGAAGATTGAAGATTATTATCATTGTCACTGACGATATGGATATCGTGGCTGCTTACGCGACAGACCTTAACGATTGCGACCTCAACCGTACCGTACATTCATGAGATGCCTACTACATATGTATTGTCTGCACCGAGGAGCTGTGCAGATGGCCAGCGAAAACGTATCCATGTCGCCTCAAAGTCTACCTGCACACTAGAAGGAACAACCACAGTTGATAAGGTAAGAAACCAAAGCTGTGAAGGCCAGATCCGCCAGTCGCATGGCAGCATCGTGGACGCCTCTTGGCCGTGCCAGGCCTGCCTGCACCGGAGCCGTGGCTTGGTGAGTAGCGTCGATCAACGGGCTGCTCGTGTTAGCTTAACCCGTGTCTAGTTCTACCGCCCGCCCCAACCCAAGAAAGATCAACTAGGCGTGCTAGCTATCCATCTTTTGCCTCGTCCTTTCATCTTTCCTCGTTCTGCTTTGCCGTCTTCGCTGCTGTCACTTCCAATTTTCGCGTTTATCAGGAGCGGATTGCAACACTTTCCCGGACAAGCATCTACAGTATCACACGCACATTTACTGGACAGGCGAGACAGCCTTACGACTACCACTGCATCGGTACTTCGTTTTGGCGAACGGCGAAAATCAGCCACCAATTCTCGTTTAGGCCCGCCACCCGCTTGCGTCGTGCTGACTAGAGACGTGAGTACCCGGCCCGTTGCCTGATATACACCATCCTACTCCTAAGGAAGACCGTATTACGACGCTCTTCTCGCTTGACTTTGACTGACTCCCGCATGCCGTAGATCTGCGACAGCCTCTCGATTATTTCACGCTCGTGAGCGTTGCTCTCCGCCAGCATTGCCTTTCATTCTTCTTCACTCGCTGCCTGGATGCAGCCCGGCACCATGCCTTCATTGCGATCTATCCTTCTGCTGGCCCTGCCGTTGGCTTCGACCGGCTTTGCACAAGCCGCGGACTTTCAGGCGCTCGTACACGATGTACCCAGCGAGTCTTTGCGTGTTGCGCTCGACAAACTCGGTCCCAAATACCGCGAGGGTGTTTTCGAAGACCACCACGATGCCATGAATGCTGTGCACCAGGACAACCCGGTGCTGGCTACCAAACTGGCAGAGATGGCTCGGCAAGATTCCATCGTGAACGCCGAGCTGCGCAAACGCCAGGACGACAACAGCAACAGTACCACCACTACTGGTGCAGTCATCGTGACTGACTCGACAACGACGGCTGTGAGCGTTACGACGGTGACTTCTGATGAAGAATCGACACAAGGTCAGTCGTCTACTACTTCTGCGGCCACTTCCGACGTCGAAAGTACGACCTCGCAAGGTGAGAGTTCGACGTCTCCCATTCCGTCCGAAACCGAGACGCCTACACCTTCGACGACCACCCGGAGCACCACCGAAGAATCGAGCACCCAGCGCGAAACATCTGCCGAGCCCACCACTACCGAAGAGCCCGAGAGTACTACAGGTCAGCCATCACCCTCGAGAACGACGACCAGCGATGAGGAAACTTCTAGATCGAGCGCTGCCTCTGAGACCGCCAGCGAGACTTTGGCGGATGAAACGTCCGAGTCCTCTACAGGCGGTAGCAGCACGGCCAGGGCGCCCGAGAGTACCTCTACCACCGCATCTTCTGGCGCCTCCGTGACATCGAGTGCAGAGTCTTCGAGCGATGATGAGCAGGAATTAACGTCTTCTTCAATAGGGTCAAGTGCCAATGACGCTACAACTGTCCCCGTCACAACTACCGACGATTCCGGAAACACTGAGACGACGTCGTTAATTGCGTCTTCCACGTCCGAGGCGTCCCAGCCGCCACCCGAGACTACAACGGACGATTCGGGCAGCAGTGTTGTCAGCACGCCGCCCGCTATCACTAGCGCTGTAGAGACTGGCGGCGACAATGACGATGATGACGAGGATGCTACGCAGACTGGTGTGGTGATTCCTATCATCATCTCGTCTACCGAAGAGGGTGGAGATGTCGTTCCCGTTACGACCTCTGCTTTCGTCAGTTCTGCCAGCGAGAGTGTTGATGTTGCTGTCACCACGACTGACGATTCTGGTGACGTCCGCACGACCTCCACTCGTGTTCCGGCCGCCGTCGTCACGTCGACCAACGAAAATGGCGATGCGGTCGCCACCACCTCTCCAATTGCAAATGTCCAGGTTAACCCAGATGGCGATATCATCACCTCTGGCCCTGCACCTGGCGTGACCTCGCGCCCGAGCAGCAGCGGCAATGGAAATGGCAACAACAACAACAACAACAACAACAATGATGATGACGACGACGATGAGGACAACATCACGACTACCGACCGTGTTGGCAGTTCCATAACACTCTCCGATGCCACCGTCGGCGCTATTATTACCACCACCGACGGCCAAGGTAGTACATACGTCACGACCATCACTCCAAGCGGCGGTCGCGTCTCTGAACTTGTCCTAAAGACCAGCACCCTTCCTGGAGGAAATCTTGAAACGATCACGAGTTTCGCAACGGTTGGCGCTGGTGCCGCTGCGGCCACAGATTCTCCCGAAGGGCCCACCCAGACCGACCGCGGTGACCCAAGCCTGCAGGATAGTATGGCAGCGAACCCTGCCCGCTACGCCCCTGGAGTGGCTGCTCTGATCGCTGTGGCATTTGGCGTCGTCGCTTTCTTGTAAAAAATAAGCAAGCTTTTGCACCGAGAGACGCGATCTATCGCCGTGTCTTGGATTCCTTTTTCTTTGTTGAATTGGAAATTGTACATGGAAATGCACAATTCTTCCACACGGACACGCATAACGAAAAAGGACTCTCTTTCTCTCTCTGTTTAAATTTTTTTGCATAGCGACAATGGGATTCTTTTTAATGAGATATGGGAAGGACTGGCAAGTGGGACACAGGGTGGACGGGAACCGCAAGGACTACAACTTCGGGAAGGGTGTTTCAGGTTTTCTTTCATTCTCCCTCTCAATGTTATGTACAAACGAAGTCTATACGCTGCACATGAAATCATCCACCGCATACTGCTGCTGCTGCTAATGCTGATCGACCGTGGTGCGTGTCTCTAATGATCGAATGATCTCATACCGCTAGCTGGTCGAAGTGTGAAGTGACATTTCAAGTCATGCAACCCTATACCGATGCGTTCATAAGTTGGAGATTGGCACGCAGCTCCATCGATCTTCAAGGGTTTTGGCGTTTTTCCCGCGACCGTTGTGCCGTTTTCATCGTGGGCTTGGATCAACTGGGTATCGTCAGTGTGGCGCAGTAGTAGTAGTGCACAGATCTTCTCTCTCAATGACAAGAATCCTCAGAGGTGGAAGAAGCGTGATGTCATTTGGCGCCTCCACGCGTGAAGATTGGCGAAAGAAGGGGGGCATGTGGCAGGTACTACCATGCAGCCAAGGAAACGAGAACCTGCTTTGTATTGCGTATGTTTGATAGAGCTCTGGTCTGCGCCTCACTACGACTGCCACGCACAAGATACATAACCAGCCACGAGCAACCTCTCTTCTCTACAACCACAACCCAAGCCAATACTCTTCTTGATCCTTCGGACCGGCAAGCAAGCTTTCTACCTGCCACGGCGCTTTCTCCAACTCGCAGCACCAAAACAAAACAAACAAACAAACCCGAACAAACCAGCAAGGCACCAAAGCCAAGGCTACCTACAGTGCCCAACCGACGCTCCGCGGACTAACACCCATACATACCTTACCCACCCACTCTATCCTCTCAGAATCAACAATGGGTCTCATGTGGACTAAAGGCTTCGGCGGAAAGCACGCAGGTAAATATCCAACCCGCTCTTCCCTTCCCTTCCGCTATCACGCATGCCATCGAGAAACATTCAATCACACCACCCACCCATCAAACAAAGCAAAAGAGCCACAACAACTGACACGGTTGGTTTTCTAGGCGGCGGCGTCATCATCGACAAGCACGGCGCTCGCAGGGCTCCGTTCAGGTTCTCTTTCAAGGGCCTCAACTGCTTCAAGTAGACTGCTTGCTTGCTTGCCTTTGATCGAAAAGGATGGTCTGACTTTGGCAAGACGGTGACGAAAAAACGTCGTTCGGCCGATGTCTAGCGAAGGAGTTATCTTTTTTTCTTTTCACTCTTCGAGTTTGGGAGGGAAGGGTGGATTTCCTTTTGTTTCCCCTCTTGTTCTTCCCTTTTTGCAATGGATACCTCATGCATGAATGCATTTTACTTTTTACGACTGGGACACGGCAGGGATGAGGGGGCTTGGTGTTAATACGCGTTACTAGTATCTCCAATAACTGCTGGACGCTCTAGGCTAAACAAGCGCTTTGATGGTCATACTTAAGGGTCTCAGAAGGCAAAACATCATCATCATCATCAAGGTTGTTCGAACCCGGCCACGCAAAGAAGAAACAATCCACAGCAGATATGCTCTTTCTTTCCGATCCTTCTCTCCACTGCGAGTGAACAGCACAACACAACACAACACAACACAAACCCTACAACCTACTCTCCCTCACCGGCCCATCGCCAACCTCAGTCTTCGCCTGATCCCTCAGAATCTTCCTCAGAATCTTTCCAGACGGGTTCTTGGGGATGGCATCGACGAACTTGACGCCGCCCGCCAGCCGCTTGTGCTTCGCCACCCTCGTCGCCAGCCACGAAGCGATGTCCTGCTCGGTCGTCGCGCCGCTCTTGCTGTTCTCTTCCTGCAGGGCGATGTAAGCGCGCGGCAGCTCTTCGCCGTTGATGGTGACGCCCACGACGGCGGCGTCTTGCACGGCCGGGTGGTCGAGGAGGAGGGCTTCGAGTTCGGCGGGCGCGACTTGGTTGCCTTTGACTTTGATGAGTTCCTGCGGAGGAAAAAAGATGGAATGTTAGCGGGACATGATGCATTTCGACAAGTTGCGAAAAGTCCTTCCCTCCCCCTCTCGCGCGAACCTGACTTACCTTCATGCGATCGACAATATAGATGAAGCCTTTCTCGTTCCTGAACGCAATGTCGCCCGTCTTCAACCACCCGTCCGCCGTCAGCGTGTCCTGGGTAGCCTCGGGTTTGCGCCAATAGCCCTTCATCACATTCGGGCCTCGGACCCAGAACTCCCCCCTCTCGCCCACGCCCACCTCTTTGCCGTCTTCGCCGCTCACAATCATGGCCTCGATGTTGGGGTTCAGCTCGCCGACCGTGGCGTCCGTGACGACGGCCGTAGGCTCGGTGCCGCAGGCGCTGCAAGTAATCTCCGTCATGCCCCAGCCCTGCTTGAGATTGACCTGGCCAGGCGGCCACAGGCCCTCGAACTCCCTCTGCGGCTCGAGGCCCAGCGGCGCCGCGCCGCAGCCCGCGCTCTCCACCGACGACAGGTCGAATTTGCGCGCCTCGGGGCGCTTGGCCAGCGCGACGACGATGGGCGGCACCAGCGTCAGGCCCGTGACGCGGTAGTCCTGGATGTGGTGCAGCATCTTGCCGAAATCGAACTTTTGCATCACGTAGACGGGCACGCTCTTGCGCGGCGCCGACACGCAGTGCACCGTCTGCCCGTAGGCGTGGTACATGGGCAGCATGGAGAGGCCGACGCTGCGGGCGGCGACGGCCTCGTGGTCGGGGTCGAGGTTCGCGACGTAGTCGGTCTGCATGCAGTTGCTGACGTAGTTGAGGTGCGTGATCTGGACGCCCTTGGGGACGCCGGTCGTGCCGGACGAGTAGTTGAGGACGACAGTCTGCTGCATCTGCGCGGGCGAGTCGAACTCTTGCCAGCGGTAGCGGGCGCCCTCTTCGGGCGAGGCCAGGAGTGTGGACCAGTGCTGGATGTTGTCGCGCGAGGGCTTGCCCTTGCCGTCGAAAGTGGCGTAGCCGCCGTCGAAGCCGAGGATGTTTTCCTTGGGGAAACCGATGCTCTTGGCTGCCTCGAGCGCAGTGTCCAGGGAACCCTCTGATGTGATCAGGAACTTGGCTCCCGTGTCTTGTAGCTGGTATGCGAGCTCTCTCGCCACGTAGGTCGGGTTTGCGCCGCTGAAGATCCCGCCTGCCATGATCGTTCCGATGAGGACGACAGGGAAGAAAATGGTGTTGCCGGAGTATAGCAGCAATCTATCGCCATCTTGGAAACCTCGCGCTCTCAGACCTGCGGCGAACCGCTTCGACCATTCGCGGTAGGTTTGGTTTGAGAGGCAATAGGAAGGTTGGTCGGCGTCGAGGAAGACAGGCTTATCGTCGAGCTTGGCGTCCTGGCTGCCGAAGAGATAAGTTGGGAGAGAGACATTGGGGATGTCAATGTGCCAACGCGATTTCCAAGGCATGTTCGCGGCGAGGAGTGCGATTGTTGTGTTGACTGTTGGCCTAGCTCTTGCGAGTCGTCTTCCTAATACGCGCTCTTCAAACGACGTGCTGCCTCTTTACCGTTGAGTGTCCAGTGAAATTGTTCTTACAATTCTTTCTGACCAATCTGTTGCGTATATGAGAAGGATCAAGAGCGAGAGGAGATTATTGTTACCTACCTTGACCTTGTGTCACCCGAGGCTCAAAACAACTTGCATCAGACGAAGCAGTAGCCGACATTACCGATAAACGACTTGGCTGTGTACCTGTGAGACGAACCGCGGCTAAAACAGGCCAGCTTTTCGCCTAGATGCAGCGCCATGCCGATGAAGTGGAAGAGGAGGCGTCGACGCTAGATGTCGAAGTATTGTGGGGCCGACACTAGCGAGTATGGAGAGGAGAGGCGGGGAAAAATCTCACACACACAACGAAATGGGAAAAGTTCGGAAAAAGAGAGCCTCAGCACAACGTGGTAGTAGTAGAAGGGGTATCATAAAATGCCAATCCCAGACAAGCTACGAAAGAGCTCCCGTGGAGCTGGGATATGGTCGTGTCGTGCGTGAAGATGGACTTTTGTGATTGACTGCTCGAACTCAAAGCCGGATCCACCAAAGCAAAGCCATAGGCGCCTGATAACACCTGCCTGTCTTTCAGAGTTCGCTGTTGTGTACGCTGAAACGCATGAAGAAACGCTTAGTTCTCGGCAGCGAGGGCCTTGATCTTCTGCTGGATCTTCTCCTCGCGCTGAGCCTTGGTGAGCTTGGACTCGCGGAACTTCTTGCTCTCGGCCTTCCACTCGTCCTTGGACTTCTTGGGGCCCTCGCTCTCGACCTTCTTGAAGGGGTCCTCACGGATCTGCTTGTGGGCCTCCTGGTAGAGCTCCTCAAGACCGTCGGCCTCAATCTCGTCGTCGATGTAGCCAGTGAACTGGGACTTGTAGCGCTCCTCATCGTCGTCGGCGAGGGTCTCCATGTACTCAGCGACGTGGCCGGCGAAGATGTACTTGCGGAGGGTCTCGGCGTCGAGCTCCTTGGACTCGATGTCGTAACCGGGGAAACGCTTCTCGGAGTGGGGG